>Ga0210059_1008191_pt1 | contig 16542 bp, 9 predicted proteins | sample Ectturendosymbi2_FD_188042 | JGI IMG/M metagenome (GOLD analysis project Ga0210059, IMG submission 188042) | Ecteinascidia turbinata endosymbiont from Florida, USA - Sample 2 (SPAdes) (version 2) | ecosystem: Host-associated > Tunicates > Ascidians > Unclassified | place: Key West, Florida...
GCAGGTACTTAGATAGAAATTCAAAAGAAGCCACTCTTCCTCATAATTAGATAAAGGTGAAATTTTATGATAAAATCTGTTGATTTTGCGGCCCGCCAGCGATAATGTACAATTCATGCGGCCCGCGATAATAATTAGGTTCCCCACTCCTGATGTAGAGAAATCAGTTGTTGTTGGGTGCCCTTCATACTTGACAAAACATAGGAATATAACAGAGTTGTGTTCTTGTATCGCTTCTGAATCACGAAAATTTTTCAACCGAGTATTTTATTTGAAACAAATAAATTTCATCACGGGGGGCCCCCTTGCAGCGGGGGGCCCGGGGCAATTGCCCCCGTTGCCCCCCCCTTAATCCGGCCCTGATTATGAGCAATCACAGCCAAATATTGAGGGTAATAGGACATAATCGCTACCTTGATTTGGGTTATGCCTCGAACAAGTTTAGGAACCACTCTTCTACATAAAAATGTTAAAGCAAGCAAACCTTTAGTGCAGCGATGCTGCGAATGGTACAGCAAAATTTACTGTATGGTTTGTAGTGGTACGTCGCAGATAATATGTGACGTCTATACTTTGAATATGTCATTATACAAATCTTTCATTCTGAGCAAACGCTTCCGGCTATATTTGGTCAAGCCATTTCAGTTGACGAGTTTCTGATGAGAAACCGCAGAGATTTAATAAAGTCCGTAGCAGAAGTCAATGAGTAGAATTGTGGCAGAACCTCTACGAGACAGGACGATAGCATTAAGAAATTTCCCAAAGCGAGCCCGGGAAGATTATACTACCACTAAGTTGCTCAGTCGTGTATGAGTAAGCCCACTTCGTATCCCTTAGATCAGTGTTCGGCAAACTTTCGTCATGGTGACCCAAACCTCCCTTTCAGTCGCAATTAAGAGGTGATGCTTATTTTTGGGCCCTATTTCAAACTTACGCTGCATTCAGGTGCCTGTTACATGAAATGCTATGCTTGTGTCATAAACAGTGTTTTGGCAAAGACAATGCTTTGTTAACCAGGGTTGCGGAGTCGGAGGTAAAATATCCGACTTATCAAAATTTCCGACTCCTTAAAATAAAGGAAATGAAATTAGGCTGTTAAAATCAATGGAAATCGTGGTAGGCTACACAGCAAAAAGTTTGTTTCAACAAAAGTTTCTAAAGAAATTGTAGCTTACCATTTCAAAAGGAATTCCCAATTTTGGAGTGTGATGTAAAAAATGATCCAATTGGACATCAGGAGTCGGACAAAAAATCCCACTCCGACTCCCAGTGTTGTTAGGAATCCGAATCCACCCAAAAACCTCCGACTCCTTACGACTCCGCAACCCTGTTGTTAACGTCAAACGATCAATGTTCCACAGTTGTTGCAGTAGCTTACGTTTTAGTCTATGCAACCTGCGCTGGACTGTAACTCTTACAAATCACGCGACCAACAACAGAAAACAACGGCCCACGGTTTGCTGACCAATACCCTAGCTAGATTATGTTGCAGAAAGGTCTTGTCAGTGCGTTGGGGCTAAGTGCAGTTGCAAGGTCTACCAGAGTGGGGAAATATTTTCCACCTGCCTATCAGATACCCATACGCAGAATGATTGCTTTGCATGGCTGAAAACCTCAGGGTGCTCTTAAAGACAATTTGATTTATAGCTGGAGCTCTACCATGCCCACTGCTGTGGATCAGAGAATGGATCTGGGAATATGGATAAAGGATTCCCTCTTTTCCCCAAACTCCCTAACTGCAGCCCCATTACCTCCTGCAGCTAAACGTTCCCCTTAGGACTGCCCTAACAACTTCGTGATGAAACGTTAGAATTTTAGGATAGGTCGTTACTCTCTATATACTGTCCAATTTTAGACTGTCTTTCTATATGACACAACAACGATTTTCTGCCTATTTGCATATTGAGTGCTTTGACTTTCTTACAAATTGTTAGAATGAAAGAAATGTTTATGTCTAAAATAAGTATAAATTTTGATTCTTCGCATTTTAACGGTGGATTTTGCGCAAACGTTTGGGCAGCTGTGTAAGTCGAGTTTTTCAGAAAGACTATTTAGGTTAAATGCGTTAATTTGATTTTTATAAGCTTTGTTACTCACAACAGAAAGGACGAACCCTACAATCACGGCCGGATTTACCTATAGGCTATATAGGCTCAAAGCCTACCTCAAGATCCAAGGGCGCCTTCAACAAACTGTGATACGTATAAATTTAATTGCTGGTATATGATCAAATCGATAAATATTCGTCAAAATGTTATGTCTTTTTCATGAAAGTTAGTTTTATTCACCTAATCAGATTCCGTGTTGATAACGCCAGGGCCTTTCAACGAGTTTGCGTGAATTTCAGAACGACCGTTGGTCAAGCCGCATACCGAGTCGCCGATTATTGTGTCCAGGGCTCCCATTCATAAATTTCTAATACACTTAGATTGTGGATGAAAAAAAACATTTCTCTGCCAAAAAAACGGAAATTTTAATTTGCAAAAAGAGAACGGATGAAAATACCTGAGCTGAAACAGTGATTAATATACTGATTTACTTAAAAGTTCCTCTTCCAAATTTTCATCCGCAGCGTGAACATGTAACATTTGGATCCCATTATTCAAGACATTTTATGTAAAGCTGGTGACATAGCCTATTCTATTAATGACATTTCTCAGTAATTCAGGCTTAGGTATCCAATAACCGTTTTTATGGCTGCTTCTTGACAATGTTGTCTTGATAACAATTTTTCTAAACAGTCTCGGCTTCAGCAAATTTGTATTTGTTTTAATATGATTAGCAAGCGAAAATGTTCTTTCTAGTGATGCAGTAGACTGGCAAAACCATAAATCTGGTCATTAAATCATAAAATATTCCGAACTCCGGATTATCTAAGCCGTCTTTGATGTTACGCAGATAATACCAGAAATTAGGGATAGATTTACTGGACAAAGACATGTTTAAACTATCGATATACCCTCCAGCCGCAGGTGGGGAAAATGTAGGACCACACTTGCTATTGAACTGGGATCTTTTGTGAGATCTTGATCTGCAAAGGAATCTAAAATATGTAAGGTGGCAATATATCTTTCCTGCAATGGAAATCTTGTTTTCATTTTGCATGCATAGGGTAGCCAAAAAGTTTATACATTCATTCTTAAACGTTTCATCAATATTCATTTAGCATCCGAGACAATGACCTTTTGCGGGTTCGTCCAACTGTAAATCTTTCATTTGTTTATGTAGCCATTTGTTACTTATTCATGTTACTTTTGTTGTACATGCAACTGCATGACTGACTTTAACGGATCGCAAGCAACCTTCAGTCTTGTATCGATGCTGGTGTGAGTGTGCAACATTGACTGAACATGCTTTGTTTCACCGATATAAGTACTTTTTTGCCCTAGTGATCGCATTGAGAACACTGCGATAACCGGAAGATCTATTAGATTTACTGAAGCTAATTCCCAAATTCATATTCTAAAAAACAGATTGAACGGGATTTTTCATAATTAAACTCAGACAGTTAGACCACATGTAGGTGAAAAAAACAGCAATGGGAACCCTGAGTCGATATACTCAAAGCGGGCTGCTTCCTCTGTTTGCTGAATCGTAGCGATTGTTACGTGTGAATCAAGCGAAAGAACTTGCGGCTGTTCGTGTTGGAAATGCACCTGAACAAAGCTTAAAGTTGTACTGCAGACCAATGTGAGGACTATAGCATTAGCAGCATTATCCTACAATAAACACAGTTGCTTCTTCTGAGCAATACTGTAGTTTTGTTAGCGTTTCTAGTACGTACAGCTCATTTGCAACTTCTAAACGTGATTTTTCCATTTTAATTTTTTTCAGTCATTCAGAAATCACATTGCTATTGAGTACTTACGCAAGTTTGTGCAGCTCTCATGCTGAGCTAGTGCGAGGTCTTAATGAGCTTGAATAGCAAGCAAAAGTCACTTTTCCAACTGGCAACAACAGAACTCTACCCCAAAGAGACAAAAGGGTAACAGGAGAAAATGACAATATCGCGTTTGGGTCTGATGATGCCTTAGTGGTTTTTAGTTTATCCAACCACGCGGACCCTTACTGCTTAGCTTGATAATCACTAACTGCTCAGGAGAAAGTTTTTTTTTTCAATATTCAGAAGAATTAAAAACGAGTAAAAGATCGCAATGTTCTAGGAGAGGTTGTCCAGTGCAGGAGTTCGGTGCACCAAGGTGACAAACAGGCAAATAAATCGAAGGCCAAGAAAAAAAATGTTTGATGTTTACTGGGCTCTATTCAGCCTTACAAAAAGCTACAACCATCGAATCAAGTATTTCAATAATGACAACATAAGGGAAGTTTAACCAGTCCTGTCGTCATAGAGGAGCATTGGTGGGCTCAGCCCCTCCAAATTTAAATATGAAACAATGTAAATCAGTAGAGATTTTACCAAATTTTCAGAATGTGGAGTCCACCTGCACAAATGTAAAGCCCCCTATTGAAAGCTTTCTGGCTACGGTTCTGGTTCAAAACCTCAGATCCTTTCGCGCGACGACTTCGGTACGTTCGATTCTTAGGAATCTGAAAAAGTAACAAACACGCGAATCGTGAACCTAGCAGTTGCAACCATTTGGATCGTTTAATTGATGTGTTTTGCTCGTGTGTGCGAGATTTTTATGGCCGTAGCAAGCAAGCAAGTCGCAACGCAGTCCTCAAGTTGTGCTTTAACGTCTATATGCCGCCACATATATGTGCAGTGTGTTTAATTTTTCTGAGCACAGATAAGAAAAGATGTAAAACCTATCCAATTTTTTACTTCTAACTGTGGGAGAGGGGTCTCACAAGTGGATTAGCCTAGGGCCTCGAATCAGTTAAATCCGGCCCTGCCTACATTCCTTTAGTAGTAATCTTAAATTAGCACCGAAGCCTTCCTCGTTTATGCGTTATAGCAAGCAGCACATAGATAAATGTTAAAAACCACCGCGACATTTTCGTAGTTTAAAGCGATTGTCTTTTGCAGAACTGTCGTATTCATGCATGTTTTTCCCGACACTATTAGTAATAAATTCATTGCTAAATCAAAACCCACCAAGAGAAAATAAGAATAGAACGTACGACTTCTACCATGATGTACAATACCAAAATAATAATCGCTATCTTCAGACGTTTTGTTTCATTGTCTGTTGACTTTTGGTTGTGTACGTGTTTGCCTTCGAAATATTTGTTGCCCAGCAAGAAAATGTACATCATAGGCTTGCTGAGTTAATAGGCTAACCTGTAGTTACTGGATATGCTACTTACGCACCAAAAACAAACTGTGCCAAAGTAGAAATAATGCCACCAGTGAAAGAGCGACCACTTTTAGGGTCACTATTTTTCACAACCTATTTTCCTTGATGGTATCACAGACATTGAGATGTGGTAAGTTTATGCTGAAAGACTGAAAACAAAAATACAACCAAATAGTCTTTTACTGTGAATGGCAGTTACGAAATAAGTATGCATTTCTGTTGCCAGGCTGAATATTTACAGTACAAGGTTGTTTTTCAGGCGACGCTTGTAAGATATACGGCAGTCTAAGAGAAAGTTTTAATGTTGATTAATTTAGATATTTTAGGTTCACAGCTTGAATGTTTGATCATCGATTCCAGATAACCTCGAGAGCGATTCCAGATAACCTCGTTTGTAACATCCTTCTCAGCAACATGCATTGCTGCTGTTTGCTGTGCAATTTCGTACCATCAAAAATTAGCCGCACTGAACAGCAGCTGTTCTTGCTGAGAGTTAAGTCACTTCACAGAGATGGTCGTTTTTTTGGGAGACAACCACGTCTGGACAGACATCAATGTTTGAGTCATCTTCGCTGTCGCAGCTTGAAACAACACAGCAGAAGCAGCACAATCACTGGTAGTCACTTGTCCAAATGAAGAAGGTAGCAAAATCATTAGGCCCATGGGAAAACAGCAAGACATCTCATACTTCCTGGTATATGCAACGATATTTGATTTTAGTCGGTAACAATGAGACCATCAGATATTGTAGTGATGATACATTCATTTTTCAACTTTCCGCATGAGACTGCTAAGGTCGTTTGCAATATAGTATACTAGTCCATCTCACTTGCAACAGTTAAGTTAATAATAGCCGTTGGATGTATCGCAAGGGTTTGTTACACCATGACATTGTGTTCTTTATTTGTGGTGCTAAAAACTCACAATTGAAAAAATAGCAGTTTATACATTTTGGTATGAGACCTATTATCATGACCAGTGTGCAGCTGATCCTGCAACATAATCCAGGAAATGACTCATGAAGCTTGCCCAAGAGGAAAGGAATTTTGATCCAGTAGTTTGTCAATTTCACTTTGAATCCGAGGAATGAACTCTCCTATTATGAAAAGGTGTGTTTCATCCAAATCATGCAAAATAAACTTTTTTCCAAGAGTCATTATTTCGTCAAGATGTAGAAGGAACTGTTTCATAGCAGGATCGCATTCCACCAAAACACCTTTCACAACGTTCACCATTTTTCAAACAAACTAGTTCACTTCTTCCTACTTTAAAAGAATGTAGGCTTAAACATTAAAATCTGGTCAAGGCAGATCTTTGCCTGGTTTTGCATTAAGTAAATACAAACAATTTTCACTAACTTCTGAATCGTAATGTTTACCAAGCAGTTAGTTACAAGTATTGAATTGGACTTCATAAACTGGCTACAAAGAAGATGATCTTCTATAGGATGCTCCACCAGGCAGATCTTGGTAAGCAGTCTGCTATAGTATTGCACATTTAATAACCTAAAAATTATTTTTTTCCTTCAGGTCATAATTCTTTATAATCAAATATTCAAACCATGGAAGAATCGATGACAATGCATAAGTGGTTGAGTGTTGCTAGAATCACTTTTTTCATAATACAATTATGTCTAATCATCCATTTCAGCAAAGGTTTGATGCAAGAACCACTGTAATTGTAAAAGCTGCAAAAATTTTGTTTTGAGACTATACAAGGGCGTATGTGGTATTAAAAAACAAAAAGTTTAAACAAGTGTCTGATTTTTATTCAAAAGAGAACAAAAATGAAAATGTAGACGACTATATTAGCTACTATACAACTTTTACTTCACCATTTTACACAACTTGAAATTTCAGACTTGTTGAAAGTTAAATATCTAATTACTGATTTACGTCAACTTTATTAATACTACATAAGTGAAATCACTTAACGATATATAGTGCTAACTATAAACCTTGTAGCTCGGAACACTTTTAATTAAGTCATGACAAACATTTCACTATTTTTCGTTGGTATCACTTTTGTTTTTCAAAATAGTTGTTTTATTAGTTTGATACAATATGTAGTGGCATATGCGGTATTGTTTCTACTCCATCCCAGCAAGTCTGTTTGTTGGTTGATTTAATATTTGCAAGAACCTTCAGAACCAAACATTTACTTCAGAAGGTTAAAATCTCATAATGATCATCACGAACTGACAGCAATAGAATGTCAATAACATTACACTTTTTTAACACATGAGGATAAAGTAAGACATACTTTTATGAAAACCTTAAGTGGGCAAACCTCTAGGCTCTAATAGCACCAGCCATCAATAGCTACCACCGCAGGTTGTTGGTGCAACTTACTGTACTTAGCACCAAGTAAGTAAGAAAAGGAACAAAAATGTTTTCCAAACAAACCAGATTTTTATTTACAGTTGATCACAGTCACCTTGTGGTAGACCAAGATTGGGCAAACTTATTCAATAGAAGAGTCATTGGCAAAAAATCACAAACACCAGCAAGCCACAAAATCATATTGTAACTTGTCAAATACAGTTAGTTAAAGAATGCAAGTTTCACATAAAATGGCCTAAATCAACTCGCGTACACTCTTTGGCATTTAACATTATGAATTCATGTAAATAACTTGACAAATGAAGCAAACATTGAATATGAGGCAACAACTTGCTATCAATTTGAGCTATAGCAACTTGCAAATGAGCTAGAAGAGCCACACAAAGCATCATGTCAGCAAGCCACATGCGGCTCACGAGTTGTAGTTTGCCTACCATTTTATTTAGAGATCGGCCGATATGGCTTTTTTAGTGGCCGATACCAATATATCGGCCATTGATGGACTGGTAGTCGATACTGATAACCAAAATTTCCAAAATTTTGAAATCTTGTTTTCAAAAACATCAAAAATCAGGATTTATGAGCTAAAATTTTCAAATAGCAGCAATTTCAATGTTTTTCAGTTTTTTACTTACTCTGATTAATGATGATGCTTTGCTGACGCGACAGCTGACGCGTGCTCTACAGTTCATCTTGTCTGCTTGTTTATGAAAACACACCTGCTGGTGTTGCTGCATGGTAAATGTCTTGACTTGGTTCATTGTACTTTCTTACGCAAGTTGTCTGCATGCATGAGGAATATGACAGCATTTTGTCAACACCTGCTGAGGACAATAAAATCGGCCGTTTTGGCTGCTGCCTATATATCGGTAAAACCCAAATCGGCCCAATATATCGGTCTATCTCTAATTTTATTAGACAGTGACAGATGCACATGCCTCAAATCTTAATGTACAGTTTGTTTGTTGAAATATCCCATCTTGTTTCTTTGCGAGTCATGTTTAGAGCATAACATGCAACTTCAACCTTTGAAAATATATATGCATTGACAATCAAATATAAACTCAAAAAAATTACTACCATTAAACCGGTTGCTTTTGCCAGGGTATCAACAAATTTTTTAGGCTGAAGATGCAATTCAGAATAGACAGCTAAACATAATTCAGAATGGTAGTGTCTAAACAAATGTATCTGGTTTTGAAGAACTAAAAAAAACAAATGCCGTATCAGGTTTTGTGATAGATATAAAATTGACTTGGAGAATTTCACACCACTGTCAATGTGGTCAAGGGCAAAGTGACTTGTGCTGGTGTGCAAGGAGTGGCCGGTTTGAGTCACACCTTGGTTGTATTGTTTTTTTGATAGTGCACAAGACACTTTTGATGTTCTCACATAAACTGTATACTGAAAGTGTTGGACCTGCTATTGCTGTACATTCTTTAAAACTTTCAAAAAGCAGACACAGGTTTGCCTTTAGGGTTAGGGTCAGAAAAAAATTAATAGCCACTGTCATCCTTTACTCTGAGAAGCAACTGACATCACTTTAATATAATAATGCATTCATTGTAGACATGCGGTCCATATCACAGGCACAATCAAACAACACAAGAGCACAAAAATGGTTAGCCATAGCGCATTACAGAATAGGTGCTTGCACACTGACAGGAGCAAAACACTTAACAGCACCTCAACTGTTAACGTTATTCACCCATCATGCGAGAAGAACTCGCTCAAACGAAAGAAGAAGACCCATCATAATACAGGGATGCAGTGATGGGAACTGTTTTTTTGGGTCATAGACCAAATTAAGTCATTTTGATCAGAATGTCAGGCTAATGAACACTGTTATGGCAAGTTTTAATACAACATGAGACAAATGACCAAAATGTTTCAGTGACTAAAATGTCTCATTGAAAAAACACCAGGATGGGAGAGAAGTGAAGGCATTCAACATTAAACTTTGACGCAAACAGCTAATAGAGAAAATGAAAAAAGTGAAAGATAAGTCAAATAAGGCTGCACATTGGTGCAAATAGACATGCAAACTATTCCAAATAAGGTTTCAACTGCTTCGCAATGCATTTATCATGAGATCAGCAGCCAATTAATATTCCTGAATTTTAAAGCAGGATTTGGCAATTAACGTTTTATCAGTTATATGTCTTACTTTTTGTATGTTTGGTTTGCACACTTTGTCTACATACTGGAACAAGAAAATAAAGAAATCTTAGGATGCCAAATGCACAAATAAGGCCTTTGCCGCCACACAAAGACAACACTGATGAGACGCGCACACTGTTACAACGCATCAAAAAATATATCAGTTGGTCACTGTCATACATACAAGAGAATTAAATAATTAAGGAAAAATGAAGACTTGTAAAAAGCATCAGACATTTGAAGAGATCGGATAAAGAAGTTTATGCAAGTTGCCAAAAGCGATACAGATTAAGATTATTTCTCAATAGGAAGTGGTTATGTATGGAACTGCCCATGGATCTTCTTATTTCAAAACTTATTCCACCGTACCACCTCACATGATGTGATTTGAATAAAGTGGTTAGTTTATCACTCAAGCGACATCATCCCGCTAGCGTAGCAGATGTGTCTCACCTCTGCTGTGTCGATGGCTTTCGGTTCGCCTCTAACCCTGGTGCCTTACGTTTTCGTAGTAGTGACTGCTTGCATGTTTCAATTTGTGGAACCAGTTTTTCCTTACTTTCTTCAAAACTTTCTAAACTTTTGCTTTAGGGGTTAGCATTAGCTTAGCTTAACATTAGCTTAGGGCTACAATTATGGTTAAGGTTAGGTTTACCTTTTGCATTTACTATGTTTCTACCAAGCCTACTGAATTCTCCTTGTGCGTTACTGTCATGTTACAGGAGGTGGTCAAATAAGGTTTCAAATTTAAAGATCCAAGGGCAGTTCTGTAGCCACTGCCTACTCAAGGCATCCAAAGACAGTGCCCTGTAAAAAGACAAATATCTGTCAGTAGCGGATCTTGTTCTTGGTTGCAGATATAAAATGATGTAACCGGAGTCGCAAAAACCAATATTTTATGATAAGCAATGTCATCACAATGGTAGTAAAAATAAAATATCCTAGCTTAGGCCTAATTTCAGCCAACACTGGTCTCACACCAAGATTATTTCATTCTTGATGACAAACAGGGTCCAGTGGCACTCAAATTTAGGTTTGAACAGTTGTGAAAATAAAAAATTAAACCATCGCAACCTTTTAGCACTATGTGATTCGGGGAAAGTTATATGGAATTGCAATGACAAATCATTTTTTCTGTTGTATCTTGATCTTTGTTTATTGTGTGAGGTGGTAATTTTTGGCTCCGGTTACATCATCACACATTTGTTAATGATATTCGCACTGACGGACATTCGTTCTCTACATTGTACCTCAAGTCTTGACAAGATGGTTAACTTTGTGTGGGTGAACACTTACCGTATTTTTCAGACCATAAGGTGCAGCACCAAAAACTGAATGCTAACTTTTTTTCATACATACGGTGTACCGGATTATGAGGCGCATTATATATGACCAAAACTTAGATAAGTCAAACTGTATTCAACACTTTCACAATAACTCATGAGTGCCGGAGTCGCCACTGGGAGTTTAGTCTGTCATTACACATAAGGGAGATTAATCTGTCACACATGCCTAATCTGCTAGACACGAATAGAATAAAATAAAAGTTGAGCGCATGAGCATCAGAAGGGGTGAAGAAAGGGTTTACCCCCCTTGGATTTTGAAAATTTCAGCAAAAAAAGGTTGTCTTCTTAGTTTCAAGTGGGAAAAAACAAATTTTACTACTTTTGGCCCCCCTTAGAAAAGTTTTGGAAAAATCCCCTAATGCCCCCCTGGAAAAAATCCTTCTGACGTCCATGGTTGAGCGTGTGTTTGATTCCGTGTACCTCAATGTAGTCAGGAACCTCATGGATTAATATGATCTGTGGTATGTGCTAGCTACTCTCGGAATCACATACGCTGTTCATTGCAATTGCTTCTGGTTTACATAACACCATGGTCTGCTTACAAATAAATCGTAACTAGCAATTAAATAAACAGCATTGTTCACCACATACAATTGGATCTAGATGAGAAAGCACAACCATATGCATATATTAGGCACACCACATTATAAGGTGCACTTTTAATTTTTGAGAAAATCCAAGGATTTTAAGTGTGCCTTGTGGTCTGAAAAATACAGAACATTTCTGGGTATGTAATGCATAATTCAGTAGGTATTATCGCATGCAGGGCGTAAGCGCTTCATACTAGCCTGTGTGTATTCGCTCCACAATTGACAAGCATGCAGTGGCATGCAACTAGGCATGAAAAAAGTGTTTTTCACTGTAAGAGAGCACTGATCGAATGTGCCTCGGAACTTGTTTGCTGCACAGTATAGTGATTCTACTTGTCTCTGAATATCATCATCATCATCCTTCAGTGAGGCATTTAGCAACACACCAAGGTGTTTCACTTGGTCAAATATTGTACACATACACCAATCACAGAAACAGTTGATAAAGTTGTCTATACTTTTGGGGGGAAAAAAGAACATCAATTGCTTTGTTACAATTTAAGGCTATTTCGTGTTCAACAGCATAGTCACCACAAATATCCATGTCTGCTGGCCCCAGGGAGTGCCAGTGGCTCCACCAGCGCTGTCCCTGGCTGTGATCAAGGGAAACGCTGCCACTATATTGGCCTGTGTGCAAGTTTGATCTGTATCTGTTCTTTTATTTTTTTGGTTGCTTTTAGTGTACTGACCACCAGCACTGCCTACCACTTGCCCTTTCCTGTGTGTGTCAATGTATAGCTATTGCCTTCTGAATCCTCGTTCTTTCTGTAAGTTTCAGTGATACCTTGCGCATTGGTTAAATATTTTGTCAATCGCACAGCCTGTGATGAGACTACAGTATGGTGCTATGTTCCACATTGCTTGAAACCTCTGAGGCTTTATTATTTCAAAAAATTCTGCCACTTTGATGACATGACACACAAAAGAGCAGACTTGTTTTGCTGGTCATAGGCAAGGCTCAATATTTATACAAACACAATATACAACCACGACGGATTTGAGAAACCCAACTGAACCAAACTTTTCATGACAGTAAATTTGCAGCAGTGTTGAACATCATCCAATCTCAAGGGAAATTTCTAACCTCTGCGAAATTTCTGATCTATCATTGTCAGTTATTTTGCTTCTCAGAGTAAAGGAATAAAAGTTTGGCGATTACTTTTTTGATGTATGTTGTGCAAACTAAAACTTTTTGGTTAGATGTCAGATACCCATGCAACAAGTTACAGTACTGGAATAACTATAACCACTGACACTGAAAAATATTGGACTTAGTCTTAGACCTCAATTATATTTTCTTTTGCTAATGCTAACTAACCGAACACGCTTACTAAATTCCACATCCTAAGCTCTATAATCATAAGTTTTCTCAATGCATTTGATATGCAGATTATTACTCTGTGCATGAGCCAGTGTTGCCAGTTTCAAAAAGCTTTATAGCCAAATTTCACAAAAAATAGCCAAAATTGGCAAACGCCCATAGCCAAAAATAGCCAAGTCTGAAAACTAAAGAAAAACATTAAAAGTCACTTAAACGTTCAGTTTGTCAATGCCGTGGACTGTAAAAAAATAGACTCTGATGCATTTAGAAACCATACAATCTTTGCAAAACCAATTTGTAATGGCAGTGGCTTCAGATGGCATATATATCATCACACCTGATGCAAAGATGATGGCATGTATCAACAGCCTCTGCCATTTACAAAACTATTTACCAATGCACAAACGAAACTACTAATTACTACTGTCAGAACTTTTTTGAAAATCAAAGTTTAACAAGTCACCACGAGTCTGCATTGTATAATGGGGCACAGCATTACACTGATGTTTATTAGAAGCATAACAGCTATTTTAAGACCATTCATCTGTTCATATTCTTTGAAACCTGACGCCAGTTCTTATCAATAACAACATCAGCACCAGAAACAACAACGAACACCAGAATGTTTTTTGACAAACAAGCTGGGGACCTGGCATCAATAAGGTGGTGACTCAATTCCAGTAACTTACAGAACGTTATCCAAAATGGAACATTTCACAAAACAATCTGTACAAATAGTGGTTTACAACATATTAATCTACAGTATCCTTGTTTTGACTTTTTAACCGAAACTAAACACAAGTGTCTGATTCCTCCATTTAGCTTCTTAAAAAGAATCAAAAGTAATTTGGTAAAACTAATAGGATCCATTATAACCATGTTCCCTGGAAGAATCTTATCAGTATTCATGCAACATAAGATTTCCACAACGTTTATCCTCTGAGTAGGTAGATTCAATGCAGTGCATGCCAGGGTTGCCAGTGAACAAAAAATGCCAAACCACTTGTAAAAAAATGCCAAATCGCTTCAAAAACTGCCAAACAAGCTGAAACAGGCTTAATGCTGTTGGTTTTGATATTACCAGATGAGTAATTTGGCAAGAACACAGTGGTGCTCGTGAACAAGGCGCTAATTATAGCATATAAAGCAGTGGTTCCCAAACTTGTTCGAGCCAGATGACCCAAATCAAGGTAGCGATTATGTCTTATTACCCTCAACATTTTGCAGTGATCGCTCATAATGTAGAACAATTTTGTGGTTTTGGTTCCGCGTTACCCCCTGAACAATCGCAAATTACTCCCAGTTTGAGAACCATTGATATAAAGCAACAAACAACTATTGTACTTTAGAAAAATAAACATAATTGAACTAGCAAACACTCTTGCTCATTTTTCGCCCATTGATATACCAGGTTTTTTTCCCTGAAGCCAGAGCTAGAACAAAATATGTCACAAGAGCTAGAACAAAATATGTCACAATTTACTTCTGCTTGAAAATGCCTAATAGAAAATAGGCTACCTACGAATGCCGGAAACAATAAATCACAATTCATGAAAGTACACATGCGCTATCATGCCATAATTTCCAATCACTCGATTCTTGAAACCAAGCATTAGACATGTCGTATTTCTACAAAATGTCTACTACAAAAAGAAAATCTACCAAATCCAGCTGCTACAGTACATTCACATTGATTGACTTGACTATTTTTAACCAAGGATATCTGCTAAATTGGCTTTATCATGTTTAAATTTATATGCAAATCTGCAAAATCTGGCAGCACTGTTATGTGCTTATATTAAAAATTTGAATACCTATTACTAATGGCCGCACTGATATGCACTTATTACATACAAACAAGCATGCAGAGATATCTAGAAACTCTGTTCTAGATATCCCTGCAAGCATGAAGAAATACCAATGAACAATATGAAAATAACACACTCACTGAACAGTAGATTCATAATAAAAAGAAGCTTAAATAGTGTACAGCACAACAACTAACCTGATTTGCATATAATTTTGTTTACTTTCCAAAAGGTAATGTCTATTTTACCGGCGATATTCTGGTGGCAACAGATCGACTGGATCTGTTGTGCCGGCAGTCGATGATTCGGTCTCATGGCATGACGCAATACAAAGAAAAAGGTCACTTTGTCACGAAAACACTGTCCTGCTCGTGGTGTGATGGTTAAGTGTTAAAGCTGCTATGCGAATGGTTTGCAGTTGACTCTCGCTTGCCGACTTTCGTTTCGTTTTTTTCTTTGCTTTTTTCCAAGCTCCGCTTAGGTGTTACCTTTACGAGTTAGTGTTGTTAGGTTAGGATTAGGTTAGAATTAGGTTAGCATTAGCTTAGTGTTAGGTTAGGTTAGTGTTAGCTTAGCATTAGGTTAGGGATAGGTCAGGTTAGCTTAAGGATAGGTTAGGGTTAGCTTAGGGCTACTGTTAGGGTTAGGTTGCACGTTTATCTTTTACTTGTTTCTATCAAGCCTGTTGCTACTGCCATCCTGGCGGCAAAATAGACACTGCTTTTTTCCAAAAACAGCACAGTCTACACTGCTTAAGACACTGTACCAGGTTTGCCAAGTCTAAACAGAACTTTCACGCTAGAAAATTGCAAAAATCCGCTAGAAAGTAGAACCTACTAGAGTTTTTTATCACAAGCTAAATTTAAAGCTAAAAACGCGAAGATGTAACTGTAGGGAGAATTCCTAGCATACAGATAGAGCAGCGAAATGACAAAACTTTTAAATGAATCTGAACCTGCAAAAATCAAATTACGAATATACCACTAAGAACTTTTTAAAAAAGATGAATGATTCAGTCGATCAAATTTTCAGCAATCTTTTTTTTAAATTTAGCCTAAAAATTTGTAGCAAAAATTTTCAGCAATCTTTTTTAAAAAGTTCTAAGTTCAAAGTTGTATATTCGTAATACCAGTCGACTTAACTAACTAATAACTGTCCTTTGTTGATTTTTGCAGGTTCGTGAATCGAATGCTGAACTCAACTGAAATCCACTGCAATAAAGATGATGAGCCAGAGAAAACATGAGTAGGCAAAAGTGGAATAAGAAATTTACGTAGCCTACCCACTGCCTGCCACCAAACTCGAATGTCCTTACACATGCCACAGCTCGTGTTCTTTGCATTCTATCGAGTACACTAGTGAGCTAGCCTGAAGGTACTAGCCTTCACCGTGGCCGGACTTTAGACCCGGACTCCAGCTGTGTCCGGCAGGATCCGGATTCAGATTTTCTTAACAAGAACCGGACCGGACTGGATTTGGATTTTGTAATTTTCTGATGAAGAATGGTTTGTGAGACTGAGCTGTGCCTGTAATTACTAATTACGTATAACCTGCTATAGTTACTTTAGTTTTGCAAGTCTTCCAGAGTGTTCCACGCAATGGTAATGGTTTGGTAATGGTTTATTATTGTTTCATATGACTCAGCCAATAAGCAGAAGCACCATAAAAGCCATCGCATGCAGTAAACCAACCATTAGCGAACATTAGAGCAAATGAG
>Ga0210059_1008192_pt1 | contig 16541 bp, 7 predicted proteins | sample Ectturendosymbi2_FD_188042 | JGI IMG/M metagenome (GOLD analysis project Ga0210059, IMG submission 188042) | Ecteinascidia turbinata endosymbiont from Florida, USA - Sample 2 (SPAdes) (version 2) | ecosystem: Host-associated > Tunicates > Ascidians > Unclassified | place: Key West, Florida...
CTTCTAACTCGCACCCGCCTCGCAGACCATCCCAACCCGCGCCCGCCCCGCACTTTTTCGGTCTCAAACCCGCACCTGTCCGAAAACTACTAAAAACTCATAACTAGGGCAAGTTTTTGTTGCAATAAAATCGTGAGAAATATGCATTTATTTTTAACGAAAGTTGCATTTATGCACAAGCATTTTAAACGACGGTGATTTACTCAAGCGATTTATTTACATATAATGCTAAATATTTCCAAACATCCTCTGACGAGAAGTGGTGATCATTTGCCAACAATTTGCGTAGCATGCTAAAACTTCGCTCCACAGTGCATGAAGTTGCTTGACAATTTAACAATTTGGCCTATAGTTCTGGACTGATGTTTGTTTGGCCGGTTCAATTCTACAATTGCTTTTAGGTCATTATTCAGTTCGAATCGGTTATCAAACAGAACAGCACTATTCTGAAATAGTTCTCAAGCATGTTTTTTAAATCACACTTTTACATTTTGTGCAATAGGCCTACTTGATAAAAGTTGCATGTCAAAAAGGAAAAAGTTCCAATATAAAATTCCTGCAAACAGCTCATCGTTCTACATAAATTCTGAGTATTTCAGAAGCTGTTGGAAGCTGTAAAAAAGTTGAAAAACTTGCCCTACTCATAACGTCTGAAGACAAGTCTAACAAGCAGCAAAATCAAGCTAGTCATTCTTTTTCATTGACAACCAAACCAAAACTTTCCACAGATCTGATCTTTCGCAGCTCAACAGATTTGAGTTGATAAAAACACATTTCAGTCCAGTTGTGACTAGCTGTGCGTTATGCGTTGTTTCATCCATTTAGAGGTGCTACTACACTGAACTATTCCTCACCAAGTGCGACGGTAGCATTGGAAAAATGTCCACTTGCCCATTACATGGCAAGAGTCTGAGCTAATGTTTCACAACAATGAGTTGTTACATCATAATGTAATAATTGCTGCAGGCCGACTGTCCTAAGCGCAATGCAGGCAAGCATCTCTAGTACTGTACACCTACGTGTTTTGCGATTTTTCAACTGATTAAGTTCATGTGCTTTGGTTCAACACTCAGTTACCCACACAAAGAATTCTTCAACCCGCGCCCGTCCCGCACCCGCCCTGCAGCAAGTTCAACCAGCGCCCGCCCCGCAGCAAGTTCAACCCGCACCCGTCCCGCACCCGCACGCAAAGCAGTGGGGGTTCCCGCACCCGCCCCGCAATTGCGGGTACCCGCAACCTGCGCGGGTTAACCCGCCCCGCGCAGGACTCTAGTAGAGACATAAGCAAGACATCATTGAGTGGAAATTTTGATTTCTAGTATACTGTCAAACATGTGCGCAAAAATATTTCCAGGCGCTAACAACTTTTTTTCGTTTATAGAGTAAACAACTTTCTGAAGTAAAAGCGCAGACGTGCACCTACCGCGTCGTATCCCAAAGACTCCAAAACACTCGACCCATCTCTGAACAAACACATCTGTGCTGCAGATTGTGGCATGGTTAAGTTGGTTGCAATTTGAGAACAACCTAAAAAAGTGAAGGTAAAACAAAATTCATAGAGAGCCTAAGCACATACAGCCGCGAACAGAGGGCAGACAGCAATAGACACTGTCCAATCAAACTAAGGAAGGAAGGCTCGATGAAGAAAAGCACCTGCACACACTGTTCTCCACAAGTATTTAGTTGCTTTTCGTCAACTATGCCGACATAGTGTGCCTGATAACAAGGCAAAGGGTCTCTCTGGGGCGAGCAGTAACTCATATGGGGGGTTAAATTGGCCTATGGAAGGTCAAATTGCCCTTGAACATTTGGCAATTACGAAACATCAGTCCTACTTTCAGGAAAGGCAAAAATCAGCTTTGGCAAATTCTGTTTTTTAAGGCAAATTCTGTTTTCAAATAATATATAAGATTTCACATCATAAGGAAAAACCTAGTGCCTTTCATCTCATTTAAATTTCTTGAGGATCATGATAGTGTTTGGTAAACTAACCGTTAAGAAAAATGTGTTGGGAAAGAACATCGTTGGCAGCTTTATGTCGAGCCGATATGTATGCTGCCGACAGCAGATTTGAATAACTCACGTGCGTAGAACTTTCTAGATCATCAAGTTGGCCATCTTTTCCGCATACAAGTTTGGATTAGTCGTCTTTGATCATGTTATCACAGCAAACTTCAGAGGAAATTTCTCATTGAGCAACTTTTATGTTCCTCTTTTATTAAAGCAGTGGCTTGAATGCCTTTTCAAATAATTATTCGTTTTCATTATTTAGAGGATTTTAGAATCGTTTGAGCAAGTCTTGCAATTCAGTTGAACTCAAAAAGTTTGGGAACATCATATCTTCAAGCAACATTTTATGGTAAAGCGTAAAACCCTGTGGGATGGAGAAATCCCAAACAAATCGCAAAAATATAGAAGTTAACACAAATTCTATGTTCCTAATTTTTGCTTGCATTTGTACATACCTATATCATGCGCAATAATATTCTGCATATACGAGCCTATATATATCATTTGGAAAAGGGTGTAAAACCACTCAGTAGGTTACGTCAATCTCAAGATTAAACTTACCCAAATCTGTCACATCCTCCCACTGGTTGATATTCAGTAGCTCATTTGCATATAAGAACCATGACACATATTGTAACCAAGACAACCAGCCAGGTACCTTGCTGAAGAACACACAATGAAGTTTGTTACACACATTACGTTACCGGTGTTTAAAATATGAGCACGAAGTTGATGAGGGGACAAAGAACAAAACAACGCAGTGTGGAGATTGACAAATTCGATTATTAGCACATTTTCAACCGAAACGTGAAAAGTAATTTGCTTCTTCAGTGTTAACCTTGTTCTCTGCAAAAGTCTGCTGATGCAAAATGGAGCCAAGCTATTTCAGATTGTAAAACTACTCAAGCATTTCTCGAATAAGGTTAGACATCTGTGCTTTAGATCTTATTTTTATCAATTTCAGCCACATTTTTTGAACTCGCCATCGTTCGTAACCACTTATAAAACCTTCACATGCTTTTTCTAAGCAGGCCCTGAGAGAGGGATGTGAGAGGTACATCGCACGCGGGCCCGGGTGAATCAAAGTACGCGCGCTAACTTTTCCTGTAATAAAGGCAAAGGTTACTTGTGTAAGCCAGTTGCCAGTATAACAATTAATATATTTCGAAGTCTTAGCATGATAGCTGTTTTATTTATATTCTGATTAGCCTACTATACAAAAAAGCTATACAAGTTTTCACGAGGGCCCCAGACGCTAGGGGGCATGGTATTGGTTTCGTACCCGCTGGTAGTATTTCTCTCAGAGGCCCTGTTTCTAAGTCGTGTTGATTAAAGTCCAAGTAATCTTCATTGATTGCTAAATGCTTAGTTCGACCTATTTATTTATTTGTTTATTCTACTGAAAATATTTGTACAAATTCATGATACCAACTGGGCTTAGTGAATTCCAAACAATGTAACAAGTGATGCTCTACTATAGCTTGGAGAAACAAAATTTTGAAGCAAATGTTGTTTAAAATTCATGGAAAAGATAACTTTTATACACTGATGAGGTATCTACAGAAAACCTTGAAACAGAATCACACATGACTGGTTTTTAAAGAATGTAGTTTTGTAAAGGAGATGGTCTTAGAAAGTTTTTTACTATTCAACAGATCACAAGTTGGCTGGAAACATGGCCTTGGGAAAGGGGGCAGATGGGGCCTTGGCCGCCTGGTTTTAAAAATTTGACAGTCTCCTACTACCTTTTAGTAGAAAACATTTTTTTTCTCAGTTTTTAATTGGTAAAATGAAATTTCACAATTTTTGACCGCCCGTGGAAAAAATCTTTTGGCCATCCCCTGAAGTAACATACCATTAGCCAAACCCTCTAAAAATTCCTTTTGACGCCCATGGCTGAAAACTGGAATTTAAAAATTATATTTAATTTAGCCACACCTCTCCATACACTATCCTTGACTTTGAGCGTTTTGCTCTTTCTTGGTTTGAACAAGCATTACTAACAACTTCTCAGAACAGCAGCATGATTCCTACGCTGCTATTTTCAAACTATCACGAAGACTCGTTTATCAGCCATATTCTTAAAAAAGCCATGAGCGCTAAGGAAAGGATAAAAATTGTTTTTTCCAAGTCTCAAGATGTTCACAACGCACGAGAGTGAGTCTTCACAGAACACAGGTTACTAGAGCCATTGTTTGAAAGAACGAATAGTGTCCTGAACCTGCAAATGAACGTTTTGTGATTTACATTACCCAAAGTTGACTCTAGAAGAGATTCAATTTAAATTTCAACTGGTGATGAAACGTGCACATTAGGTTTCTTTCTGTTGTCTCCTGAAAAACATCGTGTCGTTCTTTCAGATAACAACGCTGCAAAAAATACATCGTCCAGCAGCAGAACAAGTTACACCACAACGCTTACTCTGGTTTGATGAAGAACCCCCCTACTATGAGCAGAGGCATGGCAAGTGCTGGTCCCAGCAACAACGAAACAGTCGTGTTCGGTGCTGCGGCTGATACAAAGTAACCGTAGGATACGCTGACGTTCACCAACAGCACGACGTAGAGATAGAAGTAAAAAAACCTGGTAAAACTTGGATAAAGCCCTGAAAGAAAAACATAATTTTGTTGATGTTCTGTCTGCACCACAGGGAATACATTAGCAAGTGCTAAGAATTGCATGATTACATTTATTCCAGCCACGCGCCATACAGTATATAAGGCTCTTTGAAACTAAGAGATAGTGAAAGTAGTTACGCAAATTTGAGCCGTTTATATCCTGTTGTGGATCCAGGGATAATTTCGAGCACTTGCTTCTTTCCCAAAATGGCCACTGTTTTCCGAAAATAGACCCCACTTCTTGGAAAACCCACAAATTGTCATGCATTCAAGGCTACGTACGTTTGTGTCTTACCAGCCAGGGCCACTTTCCAACTGCTGTGATTAACTTCTAGACTGGATCCGTAGCGGCAGCTGACGAAGAATCACTTTACCATTGCAAAAACACGTGAAAGACAGGCCTAAACATGACATTTTCTGTAGGGTCAATTGCAGATTCCAGAAATAGAAATGGCAATACTAAGATCTTTTGCCACTTGATTGGAGCCAGCAATGCTCAGATGAAATTTGTTAAATCCGTATATTGACAAACTTTTGCATGACCACCCGAAATTGGGCAGCGAAGTACTGCAGCTCCCGTTGACTTTGTCATAGTTTAGTGACAGCATTTTGCGAAGTCAACTGGTTTCAACAAAACGCAGGAAACTTTGGGTGGCGGGAATAAAGTTTGCATCAGTAAAATATGCTAAGGAGGTAAACCGAAGCACTGCGTAGTGCTAATGTTTCAATTCACTTAAATATATTTCGAACCACTGCCCACTGAAACGAATTACCATGAGGGGGATTCGAACGTCTTGTACTTAAAGGCTTGACAAGCTCACAAGCAACACGATAGCAAACAATGCTCAGTGAAAGCATTTCAAAAATGCCGTAGAAACAAGAAATCCCGGCACGACATAGTAATTGATAACTTTACATTAAAAAGGTCCAAAACTTTTTGAAATCAGAATTTCATCATTTTTTGCCAGTTTCAAATCTGACAGTTTGTCGAAAGGTCCTCGTATTCGTGACAATTATTTTTGCTTTGCAGTAAACAACCTACCTGTACGAAAATGTTGGTAAAGGGAAAAGAGCAGTCTGTGCCAATTTTGTCAAAACGTTCAATTTCCATGAGAAATCTTAGTTACAATCTCAAAATAATCTTTTCATGGAGTAGGACAGGTGTAAACGTTTGTTTCACCAACTTGGAAAGTGATCGTCTGCAGTGCCACGCTCACAAATGCTAAAAACTTACCGAACATGAAATACACAATGATAGAATGGACGAAAGGCAGTGCAAAGTAGCTCGGAAATTCAGCTGCTGTTTTTGACAAATAGTACGCAAGGACGCTGTACATTCCATTAAAATATTCCCGACGAAAAATGGGAATTTCCGCTGGAAACACCTGTGGCAAAGTAAGAAATCATCCGGCATATCCTGATGCTGCTGCAAAGTCCACCCGAACAACCAATTATCACAATTTCCGGCAACATTGCTCAGAATACATGCTCATAAAATCTAATCATAATTCACCTAACATTGTCTAACTTGATCAATGCACGTTCGCAAAGAAGAAAGTCAGAGAATCGAAAAGATTTGCATCGCAGTCTGTAACAAGTACAAGTGTGCAACTCATGTTCCTCAGATTTGAATTGCATTTGTATATCGATAAAGCTTTGAGCTTCGCTACTTGCTTTGTTTAACTAAATGTTTAGTTTTTTAGGACAGCTGCAACACAGATTTTAACCACGCATTGAAATAAACAGTATGACAGTAGATATACTGAAATGTGTTTGGGCTTTTTATAAGAACAAGATTTAATGTGTTTGATCTTACATATCACAAAAAAGGCGAAAGTTAAATTCTTAAAAAATGCAACATTTTACGTTCTTTCTTATTTCCTAGAGCCTAGCACATCTCAATAGAAATGTTCTCCTTGAGAAATAGACATCCGTTTATTTTCATTGCAAACGAATAAAACCTTAATATTCAAGTGAGATTTTCAAATATTTCAGTTGTTGCAGAAACAGTTCTTGCGTAAAAAGTGAAAGACGCTACTGTTTGTCATAAATATGTTGTCGAAGTGCCGTTTTGTGTTAGCGTGAAATTTCATTGAATATTTTCGAAACATTGTAATGGGTAGCAACAAAATTAAAATAAACATATTGTGCTGTATTTTCTCCCACATAAATTTTTTCGTTTTTCATGTGGCAACCAGGAAGTTTAAGGAAGTCAGAACTGCATGTCCAAATTTTGAAAAAACATAATTTTAAGAGATTTTGTTCAACCTATCGATATCCCAAGGTTTTTCCACAATTTTTGTTTATTCTAAAGGTGTTGACTAAGTGAAAAACACAAAAAATATTTTTGAGTGCTGCTAATACAGTATCACGAATTGCATAATATTGAAAAACGTTTGCTTCTCAGCAATGTAGAGTACCAATCATTTTTGATGATTTTTTTTGTACAGTATTAGGACAATGCGATACCAAATTTAAACCATTTGAAAAAGCTGAAAATGCAATCAGTGATAGCCTAACGACCGGGTAGGTACAACAATAACGGACTCTAAGACTGTGGCATATAGCCTAGTTTTTCGAAGTGGACGTAAAACAAGATAGCAAGCTTTGTGCTTACATCCTGTTTTTGTCATTGGCTCTCAATTAGGAAAGTTTGTAATTGATCCCGATGGAAAACCTTCTACTGGGTTTTATGTGTTCTCGACTCTTGTTGGTCAATGCCATAGCTTTCCCGCTTAAAAGCTGGTAAAAAACAAGCAATAGACTTAAGTTTTGTATCACACCGTTACGTAAAATCTCCACCTGCATCAGTTTCCAATCTCACGTTCTTTGTATTTCAAAGATGATTCTAATGTAATTTTATTCAATAGATGCCATCAACAAGATTCAATTTTAGTCCGTCACAAAATGACAAAAACCGTGCTAGATGGTTGTTCGAAGTTGCTTCCAGGGGCGAAACGAGTGGGGCAAGGGGGCACAATTTTCCGGACGCCAAATCACTGCGAGGGTGCCGAAAAGTCCCAACATTGTCACAAGTACTTTCTTTAATACAGTACATTTGCTTCCGAAAGACCTCAAGTTCGAACAAGGGGCGCCAAACCTGCTTCTTGTCCCGGACGCCATATAACCTTGTTACGCCCCTGGTTGCTTCACATGAGATTTTTCGGCTGCTGCAAAAGTATTTCATCCTTGTTTTACTATCAATTATAAATAAGCAGGTCTTACGTTAAGAACTCCATTCAGGTAGACCAAAGAGTTTGCGATGATAACAAGGAATAAAGATCCCGTGACGGTCTTTACTTCTGAGAATTCGTAAGGTTTTCCAAAAGGAGCACGTAGAAATATGATTCCGAACACAAATGCAAGGATCTGAATTAACGTAAAAGCACACTACGTCATGAGCAACTGCTGCTTTCAAAACTTTCCTTTTGTTATGTCATAGTCCAAGCGTTGTCGTGAATGCAATTAGGCAGTGCTGAAACAACGTCACTGACACTGGGAGATAAAACGTTAGGTGCAACTAGTAAAAAAAGAATATTTTGTGGATGCAGAGATAAAAGCTAAAGATCTATACGGTTTTCTTATGCAGAGAAATCTCAGCCACAGTAATACGAGATACTTGCGTTGGCACACAACGTTTTCATCATTTGCATGAGGCCAGTCAGCGCTGTGCTGGAATTTCAAGTAACGAACTGATCCGATTTTTTCTTACCAATGTTTGCAATAATTTCACTGTGGACACTATTGGATTCCGATACGATGCTTTGAGAGATCTGACAAAACAAGCTGAAAACTGCTTGAAAAATCCAACGTGGTAATGAGGTTTTTTCCTCAAATCTTCCACCTTCCTCTAAAAACAAAACTGGATTCTAAATGTGGACGAAACTTGAGAAACAACAATGTACTGTATATCCGTGAACAAACGTATTGAAGTTATTCAACATACAATAAACACTGTTCATCACGGTTTATCAGAATTATTTTGAATTTCACAATCGATGATTAAAAAGCAATTTGATAGTATGAAACTATTTTCCGAAAGCAAATTCTTTTTGCTGCACAAAAGCTTATTTTTATTTTAGAGAAATGATTCACAAATAAATAAACGATCAAATGTAGCTTTTGAAAATCAAATCGCAAAAAATAAGCAATTCCACATCTTGAAACCAATACATGCAGGCAGACCCGCAAGAGACATTTTATTCAACCTCTTGATATCCTGTAAGAGGCATTGCCCTCTAAATTTTCTTGTGCCCAGAGAAATTTGTTTTAAACATTTAATAAAAAAGCAAAAATCTTGCCCCATAAAATGTATTTCCCGCCCAAACTTTCAAACTTGTCTAGGAGCCTGTATGTAGGCCTAACCGTCTGCAAATAAAGTGCTATATGCTGAATATGCTTTGTTACTTCGCCTTAAACTATTTACCGAATTGCAGGCCAGAACAGCGTGGTCCAAACTACAAGCCCGCGGGCCACATGTGGCCCGCCACAGCGTTTTCAGTGGCCCACAGAGTCATTCAAGAAAAATCTTCAAATCTGAAATTTGTTGAAAAGCATGTGAGGTTGCATTTGTCTCACTGAATTGCTTGCGCTGTATAAAGTGCATTTGCACGGAAGCAAAAAATAATACCTTGTCTGTGTACCATTTTGTTTTATTCATTTGAACGCGGTCAAATCACTGTAGAAGGTTCGGCCCGCCGCTAACCCTCCGCTGGGCACCTGTCTGGATAACCAGTTTTTTTTCGGTGCCCCGGCGTTCGTTGTCTTGACGAGTACATCTGACGCAATGAACTCAGTACCGCCAAATAAATCTGTCGATTTATCCGGAAAACGCGGCCTACTAAAAGTGGCCTTTGAGCCAAATTAATTCTAAATAATTTATAATTAATAGATAATTATCTATCCCTGCAATAGGTAATTTTAGTTGAAACAACAAAAATGTACAATACCAACTGTGTTAGAGACTGTAGAGCAGGTGTCACCAACCTTTTTTAAACTGAGGGCTACTTCTTGGATACACATTATTGCGAAGGGCTACCAATTTAATGCACTCTTCTGAAATAAAAAGCTTGCTCAATTTATCTTTGATTATGTTACTAAAATTAATGATATTCGTCTGTGTGAAGGCACTTATCATGTTGTTGCTATTTTTAGAACAGGCCCCCACGTGGTCCGTCGGGCACCATGTTGGTGACCCCTGCTGTAGACAGATTCTGGAAATTAGTCAGCAAAGATAGATTTCTCAAACTGAAAGATTTCCCACTAAAAATGCACTCGATGCTTGGAAACACATACGTGTGTGTGTGAGAGTAAATTTTCTACAATGAAAAAAGTCAAATCTGAAGACAGAAATCGAATGGCAGACGAAACACTGGATGATAGTCTGCGACTTGCACCGCCAACACTGATTTTGATAAAGGAACGACAGTGTCAGATGCCTCGACCATAGGCATCCCCGAGATTTCTGCAGTACAAGTAAATTGCTATTTGCTGCAGTGTAATAATTTCAATGATGCACTCACTTATCTTCCCTTTTTTAGTTTGAATGTTGTGAATCTGTCGTTTTATACATGACTTTATTGAAAATGGCATGCGAGTTGTCACGTTTTTGTGAAATGGCCCGTATGTCAAACGTAGTTGGACCACGCTGGGCTAGAAAACAAGATCATCTGCATCATGATGAACATGAACTCATCACATGCACTACGTCATGATGAACATGAACTCATCACATGCACTACGTCATGATGAACATGAACTCATCACATGCACTACGTCATGATGAACATGAACTCATCACATGCACTATACGTCCCGTTCAGTGAAACTTTAACCGCTCTCAGATCGTGCAATCGATTACTCATCCTTTCACAACTCATCGTTGAATAGTTCAAGAGTTAGCAAAATCTTCTTACCTAACGCATTTGTACTACAAACCCGTCTTAGAATAAATTCGGTGACGGTGCCCCGACGTTCATTTAGGATTCAGAACTCCCAAGGACGAAGCTGCTTATAGCGAAAAGGGAACCGTTTATAGCAGTAAGTAAAGGTCGTTTGCTCTGGGTATAAAGTTTGATATGCGCAATGCGGTTATATGGTATATTGAAGCAAAATGCGTCGTTACAGGCAAGGTCAAGCCAGCAGAAGACAATTGCTTAACGTTGCCATATTGAACGTTTGTTTGGCAAACTGCGTACCGCGTTCCTGCAACCATTGGGTTGGTCGCTGAACTACTGTAGTAGGTCATCTCATCGGCATCGTACGCTACAAAGGGCTCCTTACACATTCAAAAGCATTGTTATGTACATAACATCAGGCATTTCTCGGTGTCTTGACGTTTTTGAGCAGTGCTTCGCCTGACTTATGTGAGTAGGTTCTCGCAAGTAGTTTTCTCGAAGCGCTCGGCATTTTGGCAGATGCACTTTGTATCTACAATCATGAGCGTTGTAGAAACTATTCTGGGTATCCGTTGTTGCCCCAACTGGTCCGTCGGCAGAAGGGCCCTGTAGTGTCGGCCAATCCCAATTGCAATCGGTGCTTCTCAAATGAAACCCTTGTCTTACATTTTCCGTAAATGTGGATTCCTGTTTCTTGTCAGCCTTATGAGAACAAATTCCTTGCAGAACACAATTCCCCCAGAAACGTGTGAACATCTAAATCCGGGAACTGGTGGCTTACGTTTATATAAAAAAATTCATATCCAAGTAAGACTGAAAATTGAAGTGAAAACTTTTCCAAATGCTGTATCCACCCAAATCGATGCTATGCTGAACATAATCCACAGCGAATATTTAAGGAACTATAATCAAATGCAAGCAAGGAAAGACATAAACGAACAACTAATGTAGTTGAGGGCCACAACCAGTTGACATTTTTTGGGGGGGCAAAATGATTGTAACTTGTTGTTGTCCCCAACAACTAAACAAGTTTTTGAAAATTTCTGGGTGGCAATTGCCCGCTCGCCCCTCTTGTTTCGAGCCTGACGTAGTTGGATATGAAATGCAATTCGGCAAGCCTGTTTTGGAAAACCTTAGCTCGGCTTTCTTAGTCTAATATCGAAACTCATCTTACCAAAAGCACATTTCTGTTTTCATTGTCTGAGTGTATGGCATTGATGAAGTCGATAACTTCGCGAGCATCAGCGGAGGTCTGGAAGAGCTCTTGCATGACACGGATTGTGTAACTGCAAAAAGAGCAATTTATGCAACTATACACCAACTGGCAGCAAGCGAAAGTTGATTAACACGCACTGTTTAGACTCGTAGTTTTAAAGTAAACAATGAGAGATGTTCGAGCAACAGGTAGAGGCAAACTTTTACAAATATCTTTGTTTCAACAGCAAAATCTTCTGGTTGATAAAATCCAGACACGCAGGCTATTGGGAATATTAGTTAATACACGAAGCTTGAAAGGAAGTTTTTTTTGATCGAAACTTCTCCCTAGCAACGTATACATTGTGGTCAAATTCAAGGCACTCCAAGGAACTACACTATATTAACCGAGGCTGCATACCCGTTGTGTTGACCACACGCGTCTTGGCAAAGACAGCACACGCTGTATTCAGGTTTCTATGCGCAAAAATAATAGACAAAAAAACTAACTATCCATTTTGTATCATTAGGCTACCGGTGGAGGTTTCTATGAATTGCAATAGCTTATTTTCTTTAATTAGAATACATGGCAAGGTATGTGCTGTTAAATTAAAATAAAACAATAACTTTTCCTGTAAGTAGTTCCGTTTATTTGTGATGTTGCTTCTAAGAAACATACCAGGGCAGAAAATTATGGGAAAACTGTGCAATGATTCTTCTCTCCCCCTTGATTTCAGTGCCAATACTGTAAAAATGTATAATATCATGCTAGTTTTGAAGGTCTTTTGCTTTAGCCAATGTTAATTTAATATAGCGAAAATGCCTCATCTCCTTTGAGGATATTTTTTTCTTGCTCATGGTCTCGTTTCCAATCAGTTTTCCCAAAATGGCGTTCCTTGAGTCTTTTTGTTGTTCTCATAAACAAAAAATTTGAAGTACTTTTTGTGAGTCTAGTAAAAAAACAACAACATTTTCTGCTGAAGTAAAAAGGAATAAAAGCTATGCATCATAGCTTTTGTGACTTACTCAATTTTAGTTTTCCTTTGAATCTTCATTTTTTTTCTTTCCATACAAGCTATGTTTTGAAACAACATTTGCAAGAACGTGCCATATCACTAGTACGGAATATTACGTAAATAATTTCCTGCTGTTATCGTTGTTTACAAGAACTGCTTTAAAGAGTAGTTACGTTGTTTCTCTACAATTTATGTTACCAAAGGGATAAACAGCTTCTCTACCAAAACGCAAGTTTAAAACAAAGTATTTGCAGATAAAATAAAACAGGAGACAAGATTCCATCTCCTTGTCACGTACGTTGCGTTATTTTCTTCTTCCACAAGAACAGACACTTTCTGAATAAAGTGATCAGCAGGATTGTAGTTTACAGGGCATGGAAATCCTGCTCTGCAAAAAAATTGCTTTTAGGCTACGTTGAAGATCAAACAAACCCAAAAATAGACGTTGAAATTTTGTCAGTAACAATTTGTGCAAATACATATGCATTTTACATTATGCAGCAATAACAATACTCAATACATTTGAGAATTAACAGTAGCATCATATAGATTTTAACAGTCGCGGAATATACCTATCGTAAAACTCCATAGCCTTTTCAGAAGTTCCGTGGTAAACAACTTTTCCCAAAGCTAGAAGAAGCATTCGATCGAATAGTTCAAACGTCTCGGAACTTGGCTGGTGAATCGTAGAAATAACAGTGCATCCTATGAAATAAGACAATATAGTGAAACGGGTACGTTTTTGTATAGTCAAATTACAACCAGATAACATCAACCGAATTTTAGCAAATCGTTGTAAGCAATTCATAAATTTTGTTTCATTGTAGATTGTGTTGCCATTATGTTCTTCAACTCAAGCCTCTTTCTAAAACTTTTAGGTTACACTATCAAAAGCGGGTGTTCATCTATTAGGCAAAAGTAAAACAAAAAAATCCCTGCTCTAGTGTCTTCCTATGCTCACTCCGTGGTTCGTAACAACTTTCACAAAAATAGATGTGACGTTCTGCTGAGACATTGGTCTTAAGTCTTTCACAATTGTATTAACATGGTTTCGTAAATCTCCAGCAGTTCATCATGCTGGCTGTTGGCCTTATGTTATCTGGAGGAAATGCAAGAAAAAATTATTGGCAAAAATTGACAAATTTCTAGCTCGAAAATCTCGATGACCTTTTTTCATTTACCAGCCAACAAGCTTTCAGGTCTTGAGTCTCGGTCTCAAACATTGAAGTCTCAGTCTCGATCTTGACTTCTTCATAACAAAGTCTAGGTCTTAAAATTTGAGCTAGCTCTTAGCCTCGAATAGTACGGTTTCGTCAGCATAACTGCTATGTGAGTAACAAAACAGTAAATGAGTATGTGAACGTGAAGCTCACTGGTTTTGTTGGATGATGTCAAGGGGTGTTACTCCCATAATCTTAATCATATCGCAACTTAGTAGACTAATTTTTTCTTGAAAAAGTTGTCACATTTTGGTTTGTGCTTAGCTGCTATCGGTAGGATAAATTGGCCAGAATTTATAGAAAGGCCATTATAATTTTTTGCATTTCCCTAAAAGTTTGGAAAGATATTAAACGTTTGGAAAGATTTTGCAATTAATTTCCCGTCTCTTGGAGTAAACACTTGTTTCTTTGGCAAGTAAACTGAATTTATTTCCCTGCCCCATTAAATAATATCTCAGAGATTGCGCAACTTGTTTGTGGGAACATATGACAGATAAACTGGAAGTGTTTTTTCGTAAACACTTAAGTGACGGCAACTGGCCGCAACACGAACTCCAACGTGATCCTTGCCGAGGACGTTGATCTGAACATTCTTGCCCAAGGATCGCTGCTGTAAATCACTCCATGGTCATGGTTCGATCACCAAAACCTTCTGAGGAAAGGCGGACACTTCACTACTGAGCTACCGTCGCCCAGCTGATAGTTATTTTATCCTTGGACCGTCAAGTTAGACTATCAACAAACTTAAGTTGTGCTGTTACAAGCGTTCAAGAAGAACGCTCGTAACAGTTGTTGATAAAATTTTTGCATTAGAGGGCAATAACTTCCATTTTATTCTTGATGGAAATAGATGCAACATTTATTTCTTAGAGGGGCAAAACCACGTTTGTTTATTACAGTAAGGAACAATGTTTTGAATCGAAAGAAATAACCCTAAAAATTAATAGCAATTGCCTAGAAGGCAAAGTATTCTTGTTGAAAGGGCAAGTGATAAAGTAATAACAGTGGCTTTCATAAAACTGACCAAATGCTCTGTTCAGACCGCACCTTCTCGGGACACAGTTCTCATGCATTCCACAATGATTCTTGACAAGTAGGAATCCAAGCCGGACGTAGGTTCATCGCAAAAAAGAATGGATGGTCTGTTGAGTATCTGTTAAAATCAAAATTGAAAAGATAGACGTTGAGATTCAGATGATGCAAAAATAAATGTTAAAATACATTGATGGTTTCAGCGTTTCTAACGAAAAAGGTCAAACTCCGGCCGTACAGAAGTACAACAAGTAAATTTAATTTTAATACGGAGTGTGGTTCACGTGGATGTGTCAAAAGTATACAAAAGTAAGAAACGGGAATCTAAAACCCTCCAAGACCCTACTTGATTACGATTTCAGGACTGAGGATGCGTAGAGTTACGTGAAATCGATTTCCTATTAAAAATTAGCTTATTGATTCGACTCCGTCGCCTTTTGGAGACCAATTACTTCTCAACACCAGTGCAAGATATTAGATTGAACCGATTCACACGGCATTCCTCACTTTGGATGGAGAAAAAATAATACTTGGGCAGTTGAACCGTGTAATTTTTTAAAATTCACAGTATCCTTTGCGAATTAAATCTGGGGGGATACAGTGCTTTGCCCGAAAAAGTATGTTTGTTACGTCCAAGCAATTCCTCTAGTCGAGTTTCGCGCATTCCTCACGCGTTGATTGGTGCAACGCATTTGATAGCAGCTCGCCACGTGGTCTTGTCTTTAAAAGCGCGTTGTCATGCAGTTGAAGTCTTTTTGGCTTGTAGCATTCCGTTGTTTCTGATCGAATTCGAACTGCTTGGTCCTGGTACGGACATTTTTCTAAAAGCTTGTTTTCCTTAAATCTGTGACTAGGTGTTTATCGACTGGCCGTGCTTTATCGGCATCTATCCGTGAACGTATCGCCGCAAGGTAATACAACAGCTTTCTGGAACTGGTCGCGATTTTTCGGAGACAGGACTGTTTGAGTACCAGGCTTATATTGAACTCTATCTCAGTAGAAACCAGGACCTCCTCCTGGGTGCTACATTTACTTTTAGAAAATTTTTGTACGAGGATTACCTTTAGATAATTTCTTGTACGAGGACACTTTATTCAACTGAAGTTTGCAGTGTCAACAAGCAACTTGTCGCTTATCGAACAGCATGGAAGATTTGCTTCTTGAATGCCCGTCGAAAGATGAATGCTCCAACGCTGAGGCTGCTCTCAAAGCAAAGCTTGAACCTATGAAACGATCTCGTTCGGGTCTGTTGAGCTTCGTTGCTAAGCTTCAAAACGAACTTAACTGTCTTCTTAAAGATATTGCTTTGTACAACGATGCACTGAAGAAAAAGCAAGCCTTTGATGAAGCTCTGTTAAAATGCACTGAACATTTGGCTGCATATATACAAGCGATTCCTCGGAATAAGGCTGACTATCATGAGGCTTTTGGAAGCCGAAACCAAGCACGTCGACCTTGAAATGAAAAAAGCCGAATATGACCAGATATTCGCGACGTATGCCCAACGCTGTACTGACGTGCAAGGTTCAGCTAGCCAGATCAGTGGAAACTCAT
>Ga0210059_1008193_pt1 | contig 16539 bp, 9 predicted proteins | sample Ectturendosymbi2_FD_188042 | JGI IMG/M metagenome (GOLD analysis project Ga0210059, IMG submission 188042) | Ecteinascidia turbinata endosymbiont from Florida, USA - Sample 2 (SPAdes) (version 2) | ecosystem: Host-associated > Tunicates > Ascidians > Unclassified | place: Key West, Florida...
TGTGAAAATAATCAATGGACGTTAAGAATACCAGGAGGACGTAATTTGGATAGCACTGTAACTTTCGAAGCAAGAACTTCCACTCAGTGTTGGCCATGTCATATCAGTCCGGAACAATGTTCAGATAGAGAAAATCATACTTATTGTACACCCACTTTGGGCAGATTTAGAAAAAACGTTATTACAATCGTCTACGGAAATTACGAATTGGGAAGATCGTTTACAATATGAGCCATTTTGTAAGGCATATTTTCAAGAGTTAGAGCCCAGGCACGATATATTTCGATATTATAAGATCCTTATTCAGGCAAGCCAATTCTCTGACCTTTTTAATGTCAAATGGTTCTCTTTGCATTCCATGCATTCAACGAAAGGGAATACTATCCACACGTTGGCATAGATCAATGTCTCTAGTTTGGAAAACCAAATACAGCAGATGTTGATGCAATTTGACCAACAGTATAATTTCACTACAGAGATGGTAAAGAACTATGAATATTATCAGATGCAAGTGCAACATTTTGATTTATTATTTTCCCGATTGGTGGACCAGTTGGAATTAATTATCGACAAAAATGATCGCATATGTTTATCTCAATCAATGACGGTACTAAGTAACAAAGCTAGTACCGTTGAAAGAAGTCAGTTATGGATAATAACCATTATAAAACGTCATGTTCAGACATTGAGAAGTAACCTGGAACGTTATTATGTTCTAAAAACTGTCCAACAATCCCTTTTTGCTTTGGATAAAATCACAGATTTGCATCAGGACATTATTTATTAACATCAGTTTCGTAATGGAAGAATCATCAGTTTTCCTAAATATCGGATTGTTGATCCTATTACCTCCACCGAGGATTTATTAACCACAATACAGACCACTTCAACTATCACAAAGGAACAAACTATGGCTACTAGCTCAGAAGAAACAACAGAAGTTATGACAACTACGGTTTCTACCATCACTCCACCTGACATTGGTTGGGAACGAGTAAATGAATTAGATGAACAAGAAGTTGAAAAGGATACAAGATTTTCTATACTTATACTTTCAAATATCCTTGATACTTTGATTGCCATCGGCTCAACTATAGTCTATGGAGTTTATCAGCTATGCACACCTTCTAAAACTACTGTGTACAGTAATGTCACTTCCGTAATTTCATAAGTAACGTAGTTTGTGTTTACGCTTATTTTGTATGCGCACCCTTACATATTTTCGTGATGCTTCAATCTTTGTTTACATTTTAGAACTTTTCTGATAGGATTTATTGCAATTGGATACTAATCAAATAGCGACATAATGAGTAAGACTGATAATGATAAGGAAACTGCCTTAGAGAAATTTCTTAGGAGAAAGGAAAAGAACCGTCCATCTACTGCTGGAAAAGTAAATCAACTAGTGAAAGCACAGAAAGATAGTGAAACGAGTATACGAAAACTGGTATACAAAGTACAAGATCATCAACAGAAAACCGTTGTTGGTACCCATGATCTCTTATCCAAGGTAAGAAATCTTAAGAATATTGAAAAGAAACGACAAAAGTTGACAAATGTGTACATAGAACATCAGAAATGTGATACCTCTCTACCACCCTTAAAAGCTCAACTAGTTCTGGAAGAAACCTTATTACCTTCATATTCACAAGTAACTATTGATGGAGAAGAGGCTGAAAGACCAAACACTTCTTCCACTGCACCTCGGTACCCAGACTTAACTGACACAATTGAAAAAGCTATGTCTGCTCTTGATATATTCGGAAGAGATGAACCTAGCACTATGGAATCTTTACATAAATCACAAATAGCTCCAGAATATGATAGACTCATACGACATTGGGGATTCGATCACAAACAAACAAGAGAGGAAAATCTGGATATCATTAAACAAAGGATAACGGATTTTGAAAAACGGGCAGAAACTGCTGAAAGTTCTTCCTACCATAATTACTTCTTTAATGCCAACTAAATTTGAAAAAGACCCTTTGCAGAAGCAATTATCTTTTGAAGATATCCCCACAACTTCATGGTTCTCACGATACCGAAATAATCCTATAACTTCTACACCAGGCTTTGATCTTGAAAAACTTTGGCAAAAAGCCATCAAAAGATTTGGATTCTCAAAAGAGAAACCAAGAAATAATGAGAAACTTGCAAAACACGTTTGGGAAATCAATCAATCTCGATTGGATTATTATCTCAAACAGAATGATAACTTTATGATTCATGCCTATTGAAAAGAATTAGAAGTATTAAAAATGATTGGGAACAATTTATTACAAACCGAAATTAATTTATTTGAAGAAATATCCCTTATATTGCAAGAAGTGAACAAATCTAAGGTAAAAACTTTACCTTTCGAGGATGAAACTGAATTTTACCAATGTGCAGAGCCTTGGGGAATACAACGGGATGACTCCCTACAAGAGAAAAAAGCTACGTTGATCGTGGCAGAAAGAAACGCTCGAGAGAGACTCAATGACATTTTTATACAAACACCCTGTGAATACAAGTATCTTGAAAAATTTCATCATGATTTAGTAGAAACTGATAAGTTAAAATGTTATCTGGAGGAAGGTTCTTACAACGATCCGAAAATTCTATGAACACTAGTCAAAAGAAAACTGATAAAGAGCCTCTTTAATTCCTAAGACTTTAGTTACACCCTTGTTAGAAGGTCACGAAATTGAATGGGCAGAGATCACTGAGGATACCTTGAAATAATTCTCTCATTTATCGGAGAGGCTAAAAATGCAAGGGCTCATTCAGTTTATGGAAGAACATCCAATAGCCAGGGAAGAGGCACTGGCGCAGCTTCATGGAAAAGCTAAAGACCCGACCTATGAAGCCTTAAACAAGTTTTTTGACTGGCATAAAAACTCATACGACCTATGAAGCCTTAAACAAGTTTTTTGACTGGCATAAAAACTCATACGATTTGACCGATCGACAAAAGTATAAGAAGCTAGACCGCGCAGTGGCCCAACAGCAGTTTGACTGGAAACATAGTCCTGCCAATGATTTGAGAAGGGCTTTGCAACAAGCACAATTATCTTTGGAAGAAATAAGTGAAAATAAATTTTTGGAAAGCTCATTACGAGACTTATTAAAACATAGAATTGAACCAACTTATTATATGCACATTTATCAAACCCCTATTAAAAAAATACCTATTCAACTTAATGAATTGTGGAAACGTGCTGCCTTACCTACGAAACATGCACATAGTGAAACTGGAAAAGGTCCTCATGTTCTATAATGTTAGAAATACCATGGAAAACAAAGATTTGAGTGAAGGCCACATACAACCACTTCGGACTCAAAAGAAATTCCAACAAATCACACAACACTACAAGAAGTTTCTAGTGAATTACAAAAAGCTCATGATCATGTATCCACAAACCCACAAGCCGGAAGTACAGTCGCTAACCCCAATATGAATTTTAATCAAGATTTTTCTCAGATAAGATGTTATAAAAGTAATGAATCAATCAGCACAATTTGCTGACGCTGATTTTGACATAGATCCAAATGAAAATCACAGACGGGATTATGAAAGTAAAAGAGACGCATATCTTTAAGATGATGTTGAGAAAATAAATAACATTCGATCAGATTCTTCAGAAGATGATGCTGATAAAGAGCCTCTTTAATTTATTTCTTTTTCAGATGAACGTTCAACGAACCTGCGAGTATCGTTGCAAATTTTATAAAGAAAACTGAGCAAACTCAAGAAAATATTAACTTTGTATTTATTCTAGACCAGGGGTCTCCAAACTTTTTTGTCCGAGGGCCACATAAGCTGTTACACAACAGTCCGAGGGCCACATAAGCTGTTACACAACAGTCCGAGGGCCGGACATCCTTCAAAACGTGATTGTTTCAGTACCAAGTCAACTAATTATATTACTTTTCCATTATTAGCAAAATGACTTCGCGGGCCGGATTTGGCTTGCGGGCCGTAGTTTGGAGACCCCTGTTCTAGACGAATATATTGACTGAACTTTTCTTTTAGCTACCGGATCCAGTAAAAATCTGAGTGACTATGATGCGCTAAGTAACAAATTTCTTCCTTCTTTCACGTTTTGTTATGGAACGATTGTTTTTTGTTCTTTTGCAATACAGGGAGAGTGAGAAATGAATTTACATTTCACAATTCCTTAAACCAATTATTGTTAAAAGAAACTCTGCAATGCTAAGAAGCGCAAAATAAAAGAAAAATGTTTGTTATTTTTTATGATTTCTATAGTTTAGAGTTTGCGATATTAAAAATTAAAATGAAATACTTAAAGTAGAATTGTTGACTTAGAGTGATATTGTTTGCATGAAAGCTTTATCATCATCTTTCATATACATATATTCATGTAGACTTTGTAGAGTAAAACTAAGACTACAATGAACAAACATAAACGAAGCAAACTGTTACCTATGACCAAAATATGGAGGCGCAAAATAAAAAGAGCACCATCTAGCTACAAAAAGATACAAGAACGAATTCCGTGTAAAAAACAACCAACAAACATGACTAATTTGTAATCAATTCCCCACATCAAATCGAGACTGCAAGTGAACATCTAGAAGAAACGATGAAAATAGAAGAGGTACCAGATACCTCTATACAATCTACATTGTGTGTATCCCTAAAACCAGTCTCAACAATTGATGAAAATGATGAAACTGCAACAACTGACGTTGAGTTTCAAGAATTGCGTTCCATGCAACAAGCATTCAAATCAATCAAAACCTGGAAGTATCTACAACGAGGAAATGAGATAGAGTGGTTAACCATTACTCAAGATATTCTCAAAGGATTTCCAAACATGCACTCTAAACAGAAACTGCAACGAATTATTGCACTTATGAAATTTCATATAGAGGCTGAAAACATGGCTTTGGTAAAACTTCACAGAGCCAATGAAGAAGAAAATTATGACCCACTGGAGCAATTCTTTCAGTGGATCACAGTAAATTATGAATTGTCAAAGAGACAGAAAATGATATTGCTACACAAAGCAATAGAAAACAAAAAACTTGATTGGAAAAGCAATCCAGCTGATGAAATAGATGTGGCAATTCAAGAATCCCAATTAACAGTTGGTGAAATAACTGAAAACCAATTCTTATCAAACCTGAGGAAAGACATTCTAAAAAACCATATGCCTAGTGCATATTACTTGAAAATTGATGGAATGAACATCGCGGAGATGTTACAAAAGATACCAGAAATTTGGAAAGAATGTAGTTCTCATGAAATCACATTCCAGTATAAAAAACAGAGATGCATGAGAAATAACTATGACAAACATCATGGTTATCATGCCCAAGTTACCAAAAAAAAGTTCGACATCGAGAGAAATTGTGCTATTGTTGTAGACAGACAGGACATCTAGCAAAGGATTGTTCATAGAATAAGACCATGAATTCAAGTAATCCAAAAATGAAAGGAAATAATATATGAGTTATGTGAACACGTTACTTGAAGTAATCAAAAATGCCCATAATCTGTGATGACAGCACTATAGAGATTGTCAAAGCCTTACTGAGTGATACCCTTGAAAAGGATTGTACAGCTTTACACTATGTGAGATATCTAACAGAGATTGTTAGGCCATAAGCCATACTATGTGATATCTCTGAACAAATGGAAAAAGTTGTAAGTAGATGGATGACTGTGAAAAGTATTCGCCGAAACTGATCGATGAATCCCATCTAGAAAGATGTTCTTGAATGTTAACAGCAATTACAATATTATCTTGTAAAGTGACTTTCTAGACCTATATTACTTGGAGTTGAATGGAAATATTGCCTAAGTTGATAAGCTTTTAATACGATTCAGTGATTTTATTATAACAGTAATAAATGTTTATAAATTTGGTGTCATGAAGTGTCTCATATTAAAAGTTATTTGTTGTGACCATTGTCAAAGTTATTACTATGATCTTATGAAAATTGTTTGTCGTTATAGGAAAACAACAACCATGAATAGTGTATATGAATTGGAGAAATTAGTCTCCAATTGTTCAGTAACTAACTCGGAGACATCCTCCACTCATGAAACAGAAATCACAGTTGTAACACTGAAAGCTCATCCTGATGATCAAACCGTGATAATTGTTGGAACGAAGAATGGAGATCCAAATGATTATCAGGATGAAAAATCTAATTGTTTAGAAAATATGAAATACATCAACAAGGAAAAACCATATCGTGAGCCTTTACAAAACCAGAAAGGACCTACAGTACGTTTAATCTCGGAAGTAAAGAACCCATTAGATGAGCAACCGTATGGTCCATCAGAGGGATCGAATAAAAACCTTAACGTAAATCAAGACAATATTCGTGATGGACAGGATTTCCTACTAATGAATGTGAATCTTGCAAATCCGGAAGAATCCCTACAAGATACGTCGATAGAAAAAGCCCCAAAAAGTGCAGGTAAAACATCAACAAAGGTAAGTACGGATAAAGAAATCGAGAAAAATGCAACCTCAAGGAAAGATTGGCCAAATCTTGGAGAAACAGATAACCAAAAGTGGATTATAAAAGAACGTTTTACCTTATTAACGAAAATCCTACGTTATAAGGATATTGAAACATTGAACGCTAATAGAACACCAATCTTTAAAGACTTCTTGTCATTTGTGGAACAAACGCGTCTGAGACAGATATATTATCGACTCCACCAAAATGCGGTAAAGGTATGGGAGTTACAAAAAAAAGTCGATAGCCTAGGTTCACTCGTAGATAAAAACTTGAAACTTTTATGTTCGGACATAGCTACCCATTTGAAGAAAGGGGCAAGACATAATCCTTACAAGCATCAAAAACGACCTTCGTCTGGTCCTAACGTCTAAGGTTATGAGAAGACGAGTTAAGTACTATTCATCTCGAATTTATAAAATCCTTTTATGGTGATTTTGAGTCAAAAATATAATTTTCCCCTTGTTTTCATAGTGACAAGGTTAATACTTATAACAAAAATTAACTCTCATTGGTGATGGAATCAAAGATGAACTTCTAGAAATCAGAAGTTGTCAGCAAGTCATATTCGTTGACAATTACTTCTATGAGAAAAATTTGGCTCGAAGACATGAGCTTAAAGACTTAGTGATGATATCTTTCATAATGACATCCTATGTTATACGTTCCAAATATATTTGGAAACAGTTCTTTTTATCAGTGACCATACCCAGATTGACCAAGCGTTCAAAACAAACCTTGAAAAGTGCTGAGAAAAAGGTCATATCTGGTATGAAAATCCAAATGCTTAAGATAACTAATTTTGAAATCAACTGATTCACTGAAATGTTGAAACAAACTTGAAAGATGTGGTACAACGTTATTTACATCGTTGAATCTTTATTAATATTAAGTATGGAAAACACCCTAAAATGGGTGAGATTGGTTGATAAAAATGAAGTTAAACAAAAGGTTATTTTCACAAGTTCTCTTTATCATCCTTTTAGTTGGATGAATTATAAAAATTGATGATATGCCTAATTCCATCAGTCAACCAACATTGACTGTCGTTTTGGCAAACACTTGTTGTTTTACATCTCTGAAGATGTAGCTACAAGCAAAATTTACGGATGCCGCTGCATCTAGTTTGTAATTTGGAAATTTTGCAGAAAACTTCACTTTTGCACTCAAGAGGTAGATGGTATAAACATTTTATTAGCAAGTTAATATCCTTCAGTAAAGTGAATTATATATCATCAATAAAGTAGGGTTCTTGCAAGGTCATCTTGGGGATCATGAGGTCTTCTAATCTGTGTGTTTTGTTTCACACATGTATGCGAGTTCAATAATGTTCTTCATAAAGACGACATCAATTCGTGTGCGAGGTTCCGGAGGAATCTTTTTATGAACTTGTATCATCGAAAAGGGATCTCACTTTAAGAATTTTGGAAGACAACAATCTTGCAAGAAATGTTTTACACATCACTACAACATTATCGTTTCCGTTAAAGGGATAACCTCTGGAAAGAGATCATCTAAACAATGTCCTCATCAATAAAGAACTTCTGATTTTCATCAATATCTTTGGTTACTTCATTCATTCAACCCTTCTAAAAGACACCCGACATCTTCAATTTAATAGAGTGGGAAGGAATGTCGAGTTCGCGTTGCATCCTCAACATGAAACGTCTTGTGACTCTGAAATACAAACAAATGAAGACCTCAAAAAAACAAGTTCAGAAAGCAACCTGGAAGTTTGTTGATGATATCTCATTGAATAGTAGGGACAAGGCAGAAGCATTGGAATGTTGAAAGTCGCATCACCGAATGGACTGTGTTCCAGAAGAGTGAAATTGGAACAAAGTAGCAACTGAAGACACTTGGTTTACAAGGACATTGTATTTTGTATTTATTGTGTACTCATGCTCCATATCTATTGCGGGCCACACCTAGGAAGAGAGTAACCCATAACCGTATAGAAATCATTTGCATTAATATCCCATACGAAATTATCAAAAGTATTTCCGATCTAAATGGATCAAAATAATACGCGCTTATGCCTGACCTTGATTTTGGATTCAACATAATCACGTGTCAGACGCGTGACCACTAGTGTCGCGAGCGATCCACACTGCGCAACACCCTGCAACGATCTGCGCCGCACAGCGCCTAGTCACGTGATGGGAAATCCCCGATGGGTTAACAAAACTAGTGCGATCTGAGCCAGACAATCAGTCTTTTTTCCGCCCTTCCTAGGAGAAGCAGCAAAGTTCTGTCTTGAGCCTCTACTCAAGTAGTACTGGTCTACAGGTAGTCTGATAGACTAGTACGTTGAACTCGTAGCAAATATGGTTTACTCTCTTCCTCCATGAAAGAAATGAAATCGTATTAACCCCTGATGTTCGCAGTAACTTTTGTTACGCGCTTCAACCTTCGTTATTAGTATAAACCACTGTTGTTTCCGATTACCTTTCTGATGTAGATTAATAGCACGGTGCTTTTGAGATTAGCACGATTTGAGATTTTGAGAATAGCACGATTGAGATTAATAGCACGGTGCTTAAAGATATAATAATAAAACCATGAGTGAATACAAATACGTTTGATGATAAACTGAGCGTAAGTCCAACGATACCAGGCGGGTCTAAGTTTCTTAATTGTTAACTTGGGCGTGCCTTGGACACATTCCTACTAAATTGAGCAGTGCTCTCACGGAATTGTCCTAAAATACGTACATTCACGAAACGTGTACGTAACACAACCCTCAACGATTATCATCGTAAATTAAAATTGGCAAGAAACTAACAAGTCATATTAGTAGGCTACTGAAGTTAACTCAATGATCGATTAGTGGTTGAGCATTTCCACCCCCTTTGTGTTGTTTTGTCCCCCTATCGTCCTCGTTGTTTTTTTCGCTCCATTGCTCCTCAAAATCGCCCCCAAGGGGGCGATTCCGCCCACTTTGAGAACCGCTGTGCGGTGCTGCGTTATAGTTCTTTCCATTCAGCTACAGCACAATGTCTGCTTATCATGCTTTGTTATGTTTTACAGATGAAAGATTGTAAAGAAAACATTGGGTAATATCTTGCACTGTAGAAAATGACTCTTGTGAATTAGTTCATTCAGTTCAACCAAAGACTGAACAGGCTGTAAGTGTTTGCTATATTTAGTTCAACTTCTGTTGTAGGTAATTGGACTCATGACACAAAACCTTTGCAAAGTATATTTTTCCTAACACCTCGGGAAGCTTTTCACATTTTCAGTAGAATTTTTTCCCACACCTAAGTCCGGAGTCAATTAAGATTCGGAATATCATGTAGTATTATATAGTTACCAGAGTCGGAGTCCCATCATGATTTTCAAGAATGGAGGCGTAGTCACAATTTTCAGACTCTCGATAATCTGAGCAAAGCATTGACTCGAGCTTACAAACAGTGACTTGACAATTTTTTTGACTCGACAAAGTCATGACTGGACTCTGGTTAAATTAGAAAAAATTCAGATTACTTCGAAATGGAAAGACTCGTGATTCGATTTGAATCGTGTTTCGACAAATGTGTCTCACTCGCACTGCTGCATTGTGCTGCATTGTTTGCATCTCACTTTGGGATGTTTGTTTTGGGGTCCGTGTAAGTCAGTGGTTCGTAACCTTTACAAACACGCCGAACCCTTACGCAGGTATCCAAGCATTTGTCCAACCCCATTTTTCCCAATATAACGGAAAGTAAAAATGGATTACTGAAATTGAATCAGTGAAATGAAGTCAATCACCATTTTATATTTAATTATACAGTAGTCCCACGCTTTAATCATGTTTCAGATGACCTTTGTCGAACACCTGAGACGGCTCCGTCGAAGGCTTGGGGTTCGATCGAACCCAGGTTAAGAACCACTGGTGTAAACTAAGCAGACTACCCTAGACTACTGTACATGGCATCATTCTTGAAAGTACATTGAAATTCTTATGCTTGTGAGGCTGTGAGCTGTTTGGAGATTACTTTTTCAAAAAGCTGTGAAGTGCTTACTCCAAAGGTTTTTTTGGACCCTTCGCTTTGAGCACATGAAATAGAGTTTTGAAAAGGCAAGAAAACAACCCGGCCAATGACCAGTGTCGCCTGTCAGTGGAACAACTTTATTTTAAACATTGTATGCTTAGTTGCAGATCATTTCAGGAGCTTCACGTTTCGATTTAGAAGTAGAAGTTCTCCATTAAAATCCTTGCTCTTCTGAGTCTGACCACAAATTCTGATGTTGAATTCACCATGCTACCCTCACTTCTAACCACAATTGCTTTAGCGCTGTCGCTTCGGAATGTTCTCGATTTGTGGGAGAGAATCCTTGCCAATTGCACGCACCTGCTATCTGTGTCAAAACCATTGGAGAGTGACAAAATTAGTTGCACACTAAATTCAAAGCCAGCAGCTTGAGGCTCTGTAACATAAAAATGACCACCATTAGTTCCTGTAACAGCGATTACTGGGGTTTCGCGTACAGTGGATGCATAAATAATTTCGCATACAGTGTTGTAACTGCCTTTCTGATTTTCTCGTGAGCGGTTGTTGCGTCAGACACGGCGTTTCCCACATGTGATGCCAGCCTGACTAATTTCGAACACGTTGCTTGTGCATGTATGTACGAGTTGACTTGTTGGGCTCTTACCGCGTTCAATACAGTTGAGAGTTAATTACTGCTATCACGCGGACTAACTCAAGTTCAATGCAGTTTGTCAATGTAAGTTTTTCGTTCGGTTTCACTGAATTAGCGTTTTTAAAGGTTTCCGCTCGACGTGTCTAGATGAACACGTTGCCATGTTGAGTAAGCACCATAAACAAATCCACAAACGCAAATTTATTTTTCAAAATTATCTGACCCACTGCTGCCACTTGAACACTTTCGTGTCCCACACAGACCAGTGCGCAGAAGAGCGAGCGCTTGAGCTGAATTTTGGTGCACTGAGAATCGCTTGACGGCGTGCGTGCGAACGAAACGCCAGATGCGACGTGACCGTGGCGGTGTAATACCGACGTCGTTTCTTCGTAACGCGGTGCTGCAAATTATCTGCTTTGTGGAAACTTCGTGGAAATTCACAGGCACAGTACCTGGATTGTGAGTAAAGCACAAGGGCTAAAATCTACCAAAAGTTTTATAAGTTTTGATACTGGACTTGCAGCAGTATTGCATGAGTACCGCAAACATATTTGTACGGAGGTACAACATTTTATGTGTGAATTTAATTGCATTCGGTCATGATTCTAGGAGGTAGAGCTTGAAATTCTGTTTTCTGACGACTTTTATCAATTTTTATATAGTCTGCGTAGAACAAAAAGTGCTTGTGCATGTGAAAGCAGTGATGCATTGCGTTGCAAAAATGTTCGAAACATACTAATTTCGAATTCAAGTCTTCATTGACAAGTTATAATTGGATGTAAGAAAACAGCAGTCATTGAAGCCAGTATTTGTTTTGAAAAAATCTTTTTCCGAAGTTTGTACCAAGTCAACTGGATCGAAACTCTGCGTGGACTAAACGTAGCTCAATGTACATATCATTAAGTCAACCGCTCAAAACGCACCATGGCGTTAGACGAACATGCACAAAGTTGTAATCGTTCACAGCTGTAGCAATGAAGAAGCAAGAGGTTTTTGACAAGCCGAAGGTTACCTGTAATAACAATTTAACCATCGGAATCTTCACAAGCGAATTTTCTGCTAACCTTCAGGGCATTACTATCCCAATCAAATCAACCACAACCTTGATAAGATATCAGTTTTAGGGACTGGTGTTGCCGGCGGCAGTGACAGATGACGTTACGTAAACGTATAACCGGACTAGACGGAACAAACACTTGTTTCAGTGAAATACCATTTCCGAGTCCACTGAGCGGAAATCTTGTTAGCGAATCGCAACTCAACACTCATGCATTGAAAACATGTGGTCATATAGGGATACGTACGGGTAGCACGTATACTATTTCTTCTTGACGTAAAATCCTTTCCATGACGTGCTGGTAGAGATATTTTGACGTAATTTGACGCTTGTCCACCATGTGACTTCTCTCGACGTACGGATTTCTTCGAATATCATGAGACCAACAGCACTGATTACGGTTTACGGTATTCTGCTTTTACCTCTTATGTTAAGAATTGGGAGCAACGTCATATTTATCTTTCTTACGTAACTTAGACTTTACCACGTTTTATTACCTGTAAGCAACAATGGCAATTTCTATTTGTTCGTTTTTTAAAAATGTGTTAAAGATATTATTCTGTCAGATTTATAAATGAATCGTTAAAGTTCTTCAAAAATTTTGCCCGATTTTTCGCAAACTCGTAAGTTGTGGGGTGCGACCGCATCCAATTCACCCGCATCTCCTTGGACTATGGGCACAAACCAAGCAAACGCTATGTGAACATTACGACACACATCTTAAGTTTATTGCCAAGATTTTTGCAGTGGCAGCCAAAGTAAAATAATAACCAAAGTAACACATTTTTTATCCTGTCAACACACGCATAATTGCTTTTGCCTGTGTATACTTTTTGAACCATGCATACATGCATGTATGGCTTTGTTTTAATGTTTGATCAACAGCACACAAAGCACGCCTGGCAACAGGGTCTAAACAAGCTAAAAACAAAGATTTGAATCAATACATGCTTCGCGTTTTGAAAATATTTGTTTTTGTCGCCATCAAAAAGAGCGAGTGAAGTGCAGGCCGCCACGTCACAACACACCAGAGCGATTTTGGTGGCTTTAATATCTACTTTTTCATTAATTGAATTCTACTGGTCACGAAGTGGGGCGTATTGAACTGAAAAGTCCGCCATGAATTTTTTGAATTTATATTTTTGTGGTGCTTTTTTCTAAAACGCTTTTGTGAGACTTCCGAGTTTTCAACATACCATTGCGTTCCAATAAACACATCATTGTGATTAAACAAACAGAGATTTAATAACCTGCAAAAATGTGTTGCACTAGCAGAATTAAATATCCAACGCAGACGAAAGGAAGATGTGGCGAAAATGCCTTCCTCTTAATTAACGACGAAGTGCGTCCCTCACTTACCTTGTGGTGGTGAAATAAAAGTTATAACTATTACAAAGAACTTTCGCAGCCAGAATTATCTGACGTAGAAGTGTATGGGGATGAAAAATTTCCAGAAAATCTCCTTTAACAAAATTTCTGTGCTTACCTACTGGTTCTTGTCTCGCTTCATCTCCCTCGAGGGAAGGCGCTTAACCTCGGGCAGAACTCGGATCCTAAGGAACAGCATTTATAAGAAACTACCTTGAATAGTGAAGAACGTCTTAGAATATCGTGCCCGTGATCAGAATGTGCCTAACAGTATCCAAAGGAAATTGACGACCAGCCAGCGGAATAGATTTGTGTCCGACCGTTTTTTTTTAGTTTTTACCAAAATTAAGGCTTGTGCTTTTATTTTCAAAGCAACTAAAACCCAACGCATTATAAGCTTGTAGGGCAAACGGAGAAGACTGTGTATGATTCTTGCGTTAAACGGGTAATTTTCAAATAAAACCCGTGTGACAACTACAGTAAAACACTAAGTGAAATTAAGGTCGATTACTATGCTAGCAGCTATTTGTTTTCACCTTTTGAGAACAGTAATCACGCGAGACAAGAAACGCTTATAGCTTTACAACCGCAAAACCAGGTTCGATCTCTTGGGCTCCGGTTTTTATAACAGAGAATGTCATTAACATTTTAGATGATTTTATCAAATATAATTTGTTTTCCACTTAGTGCTATGGCTGATCTTTGATAGCTCACTTCACTTTGTGTGGCATAAGCAAGGCTTAAAGTTGCTGTTCATTTTAAATCCTAGCTTGGTTAAAGATCATTGCAGTTGTTGAGCACTTTTAAAGAGTTTATATTTGTCATATTAAGAAGCAAAATCCAATGAGTGTTTCTTTTCGCTGCTTTGATTCTTAACGTCCAGGCCACTCAAGTGGCAAACACATGGACTTCTTAAAATAGAAGATAGAATTACACGCAGAAAGAATTTTATTCCGCCTCTGGATTTAAAGAAAGTATTGTATTGTGTGTAACGTCTTCACTCCCACACGCAAAACGCTAGACTTTTAACATGCATCGCAGTAAAGAGAAAAAAAAACACAAATACACGAAAGAAGACGAGGATGTATACTTTGCGGTAGTATGGAGTATACGCTTGATGGCGCTAATGCATTTACTGTACTTTGAGAAATACAAGCTTTTTAAGACACACGCATGAATGACGCCATCATGATTATTATAATGAAGAACTGCAATGACTTCCAAGTACATCGATGTATAGAATGCATGAGGGAGTTGGAGGCTGCGAAGGACCAAGGGTCATCTAGGCTGCAGGATTTTTGTATGCAGTATTATTGATGCAGCTTAGAAGCCCTTTTTTAACTAAAAGGGGCAACTATCTTTGCCAAAGCTTCACTTTATGTGAGGCAACATTTGTGCGCTGTTGGTATCCCCAGTTATACAGTATAAATCAAGAGCATTTGGGTTCTGGTTTTGCTGAGCATTTCTTTATCACTCAAAGTAACAAACGATAAAAATATATCGTTAGCAAAAGCGTGCGTTCCTTGCAGCACATGATATGCTTTGGCCTCTTTCTTGACATGGTACAGCCCACGCGAAGATGTTTCTCACGGAAACGTTAAGCTGCTTCGCATAAACCGCCCGAAGGCAGTCACATGAAGACACATTCTTTGCCCGTTCACGTCGCTACGTGTCATCATAAAAGGAAAGAATATAAAAGTTAGGCATAAGTGCAGCGCTTAAGTAAGAGCATCACTGTGTTCATTGCAATAGATGGGGTATCAGACTAGCTTGTATCAAGGTAGGTTTTCGATCGATTTTTACGTTTGGATCCCTCTTACAACAGTTTAGTGACTAGCAGATGAATTTTATTGGAGTAGGTAGCCTTTCAGCAAGTGAAAGCCAGTGGTACCAACTTAGTTGCATTCAACTGACGCCAACTTACAAAACGTCGTGATTAAAGCGGAACTGTGAACGTTATATATTGAACTGCGCCTTGTCGGTATTTAAACGAGATTTTTTGATAGAAGCACTTGACATACTAAAGGAAATATGCTTGGTAACCTCACCCAGAGCGTGCAGAGTAAAAAATTTTTTATTGTTGAACAACCGATGTAATACTTTTTTCACATATAGCTTTTCGTACGAATTTGTAAAAAAGAGTACCTTTTGTCTTACACACTAATTTGCAGTCATTTAATAATGCTGTTCTAAAAAACACGACCCAAAAATATTGCTACGTTGTTTACACAGCTTTGAAGAAAAACAGCTTAAGAGGTAGTCTTACTTTCTGTTTTTGCCCATGCTTAAATTAAGCTAATTTTGCCAGCTTAGCGTGGAACTTTTGGTTAGTCTTAACTACGTTTTCTAAAGTTTTGACACACAGTTTTGTCGGCGCTGAACACTTTTAAGTGCATTAGAAAGCGATTGTTCGTCAAGGAAAAGTTGTTGCACATTGTCACAGTAGCAACATAGAAGCATTAAACCAGATGAAACCTTACCTCATAGGGCTTGGTCCAAGTAATGTACAGTGAAAGATGAAGAAATACCTAGGTTTAAATGCTGTTTTGAGTTATGATTCGTTGAGTGGAAACGCATTTGCTTATCATCAACACGTTATCGTATAAAAATACTGGTTGACCACGATTGTCATTAAAACCTTGTTGAAGCTTGCTTATTCTTTTGCTCTTTGCACTTTTTACAATCATTTGATATTCTCGTTTGCTGTCCAGACAGCTTGCAAAAAAGATAGTTGAGATATTTCATTTTCACATTTCAGGTCACCACATTCTGTAAATGTGTTTATGAAGCTACAAGCTTGCCTTCACAATTACAAAGATGTCATTGTCTTCATCGTCGTCAGTCGTGAGTGAATCAGTTTCTGTTCAACGAATGTCTTTTTAGCTAATAATAAAAGTTGCTTTATTCAAACGTATTTGAATAGCATCTCGTTTTTTTACCAAATCTTATTTGTAATAGTTTAACACAGGCCCGTAACCAGGGGGGGAGCAGGGGGGCAAAGCCCC
>Ga0210059_1008194_pt1 | contig 16538 bp, 11 predicted proteins | sample Ectturendosymbi2_FD_188042 | JGI IMG/M metagenome (GOLD analysis project Ga0210059, IMG submission 188042) | Ecteinascidia turbinata endosymbiont from Florida, USA - Sample 2 (SPAdes) (version 2) | ecosystem: Host-associated > Tunicates > Ascidians > Unclassified | place: Key West, Florida...
GAAAATGAAGCCTCATCTTCATCTAAAGTGACCGACTATTTTAGCAAAGTTGGCACAAAGTCAGGAGACGAAGTTGCAGCCGCCGAAGCCACCATGGCATTTCATACAGTGAAGCACCATTATAGCTGTAAATCTAACCACTGCACCTCTACTTTGATGGCTAAGATATTTCCAGATTCCAGCACTGCAAAAAGGTACTCTTGTGCTCGCACCAAGATTGAAGCTATCGTAAATAAGCTTTATTGCAGCGCAAGGCCAAGCGGCCTCGCGAAATATTACCACCAATCAGAACTTTATGTTTTGATCACTTCACAGTTGAGAATCAAATTAATGAATGGTACGGCGATTCGAAGGCAGAAGATCTGCAGAGACCCCCTTATTCGAAACGTGCGTTACTGAAAGAGGCTAGTTTATCGTAGCAATTGTTTTTAAAGTTCTGCAAAGCGGTGCGGGCGTGGCTTGGCGGAAAAAGTTACGTCATCCTTCGTGCTGTCTTCCTGTCGCAAAGCTTTCGCTGTGTTTCGTCACGTTCACAGCGTTCAAAACAACATCTCAAAGTCTGCGCTGCACAGATTGGTTTGCATAATTGCAACACTTTTAAAAAACAAAATTTTAACAAACTCCAATAAATTCATCCTTATTGTGACCCTGCGTCACAATACCTGCAACTACCAAGGAAATGTAAAACATCATCAAACGTAACAATTCTACTTTCGTTTTACTTGCCGGCAAAACTTGTCCTCTTTTTGGGTGCTGAAAATATGGTAGGCCTAGCCTTGACACAATATTACCCACGGTGGCTCCGTCGTCTTGCGTGCATGTGTACGCGTTAACGTCTCGCATCATCGTGCTTGTATCGCCTCTAGTGACAAAAACAAACTAAAACTTAACAGCTCCACGCATGACAACGACGCGGAGACCAAGTAAACTAGATGTACGCGTACATTCAAGGTCCCGCACAACTCGCACCTGTTTTCGCCTTTAAATATCGCTGTATTTGCAACGATTAAGCATTCATGATTGAATCACTGCTGCTGGATGGATGTCACGGTTCCGATATTATAGCAAAATTCCTATCGAAGTGCTGTAAAATAATACTTGGCTGTTTATCCGTGCTGATCAATGTTTTTCTCGTTTTGGGAATAAACCAATGCTCAACCAAATCAAATTCAATGCTTGACTCCAGCATCTGGCCACGGGTTTGAGATGTTGTAAGTTGAGTACGAATGTATGTGACTGGGCTATGCTCAACCACAGCGGGTCTACGATTGATAGGCTTAGTCGTCACGTGCTGTAAATGCTTGGACGTGTTGTTCATATTTGGTTGAATTGTTGTGCTGACAAGTCGTAGTGTCACCGTATTATTCTCTTGCTGAGCATGCTGAGCAGTCATATCTGCGATTTATCGCTGAACTTTCGGATACAAAATGGTTTGGGACAACTCCCTAAATCAGGGTCTCTCAACCTGTGGGTCACGGAAGAAATGTTAAGGGGCTACTGCCGGATATCACTGAAGTGGAGTAGGTTTCGCAAGTTGAATGTTTTAATGGAAAACGTAGGTAGCTCCTCAGCGGCAAACGCCATAATACGGTCTCTGGTCATTACGTGTTAGAAATTACTGCAACATGGAATTTCCACATAGTCTAACGCATTGTACACAACATGCAGTTACTGAAGGCATTTTGAGGCAGACAGGCGGCTCTTGTTGCCATCAAAAGAAATCCAAAAGCTGGCTTAATGTAGAAGATGACTTGATCTGTGCATTATCATGTATTGAGCTGCAAATGTTCCTCTTCGTGTCTGCTTTTCCTCTGGGGAGGGTTGCGGGGCCAGTAGCCGTGTTAGCAGGACTCAAGATACCTCACAGTCAACAGAAATCTTAGATAGTTCTGCTCCACACCAAGACGGGAGCAAGCAAGGTCGGAGATATAATCACTCCACCTGGTTCTTGGGCGACCTCTTGGCCACTTTTCCGTGGGTTTAGCCAGCAGGACGTGCCTCGTCAGTTTCCCGGGACATGCTGGACACATGGTCGAACCAACGTAGGTGGGATCTCTCGATTTCGAGAAGTGGTTGACATTCAGGGCTTTGCGAATTTCACAGCTGCGCACTTTGTTGTGAAGTGGCACACCATGAACTTTTCAGGGAGGCAGGAGGGCGGGGGCACTTCCCCCCTGACCTTTCAAAACGGTGGCAACGGTGGAGGCGCTTTTTGATAGCAGTATCACAGGTAATTTCACGGCTTATCAAGATCAACTTCGAGTTTGAACAATTTATTGCAGCTATTCGCCCACACTGAAAATTCAGAATGGTTTTCTATAATTTCTCTGATTTTTTGAGGTCAACATTGTTGCTGAAACAGAAACAAGCATAACTGGTAACCAATTTTTTGTTTTTTGACAGTTTCCACTGCGCTCAACTCTTTTATTCCCGACCTCCCTACCGCTGTTCCGGCGTTGGAACTCTTTGCAAAATATTTATGCTTCTAACTATGAAAAATATCTATTATTCTGCAACAAACCTCCTGAGCCTCAAATATCTATGCTTCTAAGAACAAACAGGTTCAGCCTTTGCATTTGATTGCAACACACATTGCAATATTAAAAGTTGTTTGTATTTTCGCTCCGTGGATGTGCAACAGTTGTCGCATTGGAGAAGTTGAACAGTCAGTGGGCCACGGACCCTGTGTTTGTTTACTAATTAAGCCACATGCTCGAAAAGGTAGATAGCCCCTGCCCTAAATGGTGACAAGTTTTGTTTAAATGCCCAACAAAAAATGACGTACTTTTCACAATCTAAATGAATTTCTTTCCCCTTAGAAGTTAAATATACAGTATGTCACGAGAGATTTCTCTCACTCCTGAAAATTTTCTTTCGTTTTTCTTAAATTTAAAATATTATGAGTACTTTGCGTTTTTTATCATAAGACAAAATTAAGAATTTTTGCGGTCCGCCCGTGATATTCTTTATGTTATCCGGCACTTGATAGTAAAGAGGTTCTCAACGGTGGCCTCAGTAAACTAGCACCTCTAAAATTTTCCAACGAGCAAACTGATTTTTAGGAAGTGAGTGCTAAGGCAATGTCCCAAATGTTGCTTGCTCGAATGTACAAGTTGGATGTCTGCAATTTTCAATTTCACACCTTGGTGTTGCATGTCTGCAATTTCCTTTTTTATATTTTCGATTGAAACGGAAGGTGAAAATGGTATTCAGATGCTATAGTCATTAAGACTTTTGTCAAATGAAATAAAAACGACCTGCTGGTCCTTACTCTATTCCTCGAGACTGTTATTACCAGTAAGCAGTAGGATCATATAGCCTATAATGAAATGCGAAAAGATTCATTGCTCGCAGTGCTCGATACCCACAAACATATATATATATATATGTATATATCCTGTGTATGCTGTAATGAACGACTAAACGAAGTTATTAAACAAAACCAGGGATGTAGTGCTTACAAAAGAGGTGTGGGAACGCCCCGTAGAAAACAGCCATCTTAAAACAACTTCGAACTCGTTTTAAAGCAAAACATGAAAAAGGTGTGGCAACGTCATTCCCACGTGTTCCCGCTCCACTACACCCCTGAATAAAATTTAGCATTTTTTTTGCTTGGAACAAAATGCAGTTTGGAACACAAAACTGCAGGGGTCGCGATTGGTTTTGTACAGGTCGTGCAAACACCATCGATCGTGGTAACTCGAATCTGTAAAGGAACTACAATGTACTATTATTACATTCTACCTCACCATCACATAATTTTCTCTTCAGCTAACCTTCTGCTTCGCCTCGGCGAGAGCCGCGTTCCATGTGCCAATCGGCACGAACAACCTCACCTTTTCATCAGGCCGCCATTAGTTGATGACTTGAACTTGTAGAAAAGCGCTGTATCATTATGCAAGGAAGTCATTAAACAACTCTTATTGAAATCAGAGCAGATTTTGCTCCCATTCAGCTTGGAATCGTATTCGTGCGACAGAGATTACCTAAACTTTGAAAAAGGATTATTTTGCGCAAAGGTTATTCTAGTCCCTTGCGTTTTGGTGCAGCTTTCAGCGTCTTGTCACGAAATGACGATAAAATAAGATGTTAAATCTCGTTTTCTACTTTTTTCAATTGGCAGCAGAGCTTTTTACATCTTGAGCGACATTACCTTCTTGACACATAGTTCACCTTTCATAGTCGCCGGATCTTCATTTCGCCGCAGAGCGAATGGACATGGAGAATGTGTCATTCTTACTGAACAATGTTATTTCTACAATTCTTCCAAGTTCACATTGTAGTTCTGAATTCGATGTTACCTATTTATACCACACTAACCTAAGAGCGACATACTGTTCTCTCACCTTGCTTCACGATTGGCCGTACGTTTCGATTTGTCTCAATGTGCCTTCTATTCGCTGTTAGCGTTGATAGAACGTGCTTATTCTTCCAGAACAACTAATTTGATCTTAGTTTATTCAAAAGAATAATATACATTAAAATAACAATAAAGAACCATAACTTAATTTAATGATAACTTTGTTTTTGTTTACCTTCCACCAATTGGTCGATGCGTGGCCTAAATTTGCAAACAGCCATGGGTGTCCGCAGAAACTTTACCAGGGTGGGGGCAAACTCGACATTTTTATTATCCTTTTCAGTTTGCTGATGATGCAATGCAAATGCACATTCACAAAACGCTTTACCCTTTCTACACACCACAAAGAGATTGCCCCATGTTGCGGCAAAAATCGCAAAAAATACTCCTCATTGGCAGCAGTGCTTTTTTCTCTCATACTTTTTTTCACAGCGTATAAAAAGGTGTCTTACTGCTATGGGCAGTCACTATCTCGCTGCATTACCTGTCACAGATGTTTGTGTTCAATATTCACGTGCGGCAAAACGCCTACTGCCGTACCCTACTGCCGTACCCAGTGCCGCCAGATGGTTGTCAGTCACCTAAATCTGCTAAATGGTATTGTTGCGATCGGAAATCCCGAGCGGCATGTGCGCAAAGCTTCGCACCGTGGCAGCAAGCAACAATAGAGATCACCCGACGAGGTCACTCTAGTATTGCTTGTTCGCGCCACTTACACAATTGTGTTATTCTTCACGCACATCCCGTTCGTGGTGAATCACACAAACAACGCAACACCACCGGAGAGGTTGCAACAGTATCACGAAAAACTGCTAGATTCTGCTAATAATCTTGTCACTTGTGAAGTTTTATATCAGTTTTTGATCTTGTACTCACTATCATTGGACAAGGTCTGAAAATGTCGGTAACGGCCAGCGCATTTTTCGACCCATAATTTTCTTTCCGTCGACATTTTGAGCAACGTAACTGCAGCTTACCTCCTTTTCTGTGTGACAGGCGGTGTTTGATAAGCTTTCAATTGGCCGTCTGTGTGTTTACAGGTTAATGCTCAGCGATGAACAGACTGAGCATAGCTTCAGCCCTATAACTTTCTAATTCTGGTCTATGTAAGTCAAAATGCTTTTCGGTACACGCAAAAAGATCTGTCTTAACTGAGTGCTTTTTGCTTCTAGAATACCTTTTAAATTTAAAATGTTTCGCTATGATTGTATTATTGCACAAATCTGCAATGGACAATCTGCAATGGACATTTCTTGAATCAGCAGGATAGGCACCGAGTCAACTTAATTCTGAGTCTTGCAACCATATATGTCGAAACTTTTGAAAATGTTCTTTGGTTTGCCAGGGACTTCTTTTTATTAGACGTTACAACTTAGTGGCATAACTGAACTACTGTACTAGGAAATATCATATGTATCTTAGTATGACGCAATCATTCCCTTAAGCAACTTGGTTGCGTTACAACAAAAATTCCTAATGATTTAATTAAGGAAGCTGGTTGTGCCGGGTCCTGGTGTTGCCCCACTTAAATCTTCATTAAGAAGATATAGTATTTTTTGATGAAAAAGGTGTGAAATTTTCTTCCCAAAAACTGTTGAAACAAATTTTTGTCAGGAATTTGTTACCTGTTGAACCTGCCAAACGGTTTTTAAAAATCTGTTCGAAAATCAGCTAACTGCCAGATTGAAAATTTTACTCCTATAACAGTGAGAAACTCCTGCTAGATTTAGCAGCCACTCAGCTAAAATGGCAACACTGGCCGTAAGTTGAAGTGAACCTCTGAAGATTTGTTGCTATGTTATTGTTACGAAATAACACCAATAGTAGAACAATCCGCTCCCATGTTTCCAATCCTGCCTCTGCAGGCAAAGGAGCGGACATGAGTGAAATGCAAGCTCATCACAGCATGATACTAGAACAGTGAACCTGACTCTTGTGCAGTGTGAGTGTCATACCTCGAAATAAACTGTAATTGCAAGAATTAAGTCAAATAATCGGAATTAAGCTGCTGGCTTCAGGTTTTCTAGAAAATTTTGGTTCTTAGTCCCAATTTCCGGGGGTAGTTACCCTCTTGCTAACAACGCATCGAAAGTCATAATGTTACGAAACAATAGGAACGGCAGGGTACAGGAAAATTTATTTATTCAGAAACAAAGTCCTATACGTAAACTAGAAAGCTGTGAATCCACGTTTTTGTGAAAAAATGCAAGTTGCTCGCGTACCACCTGGGAGACCTTCGCGTACCACTAGTATGGTACGCGTACCACAGGTTGGGAACCCCTGTTAAGCCTTGTGCTTTCTTTGCATGGACTTCGTTAATTGACAGGTAATTGACGTGTTTTAAAAACTTGTAGCACTATTAACACAACCAGCATTCTGTTGCGTTTCGTTTTAAACCACAGTTCTACAGTATTGATTCCTTTCAACAGCGAATTTCTGCAAATGATAATAAAACGTATTTTCGAAAGCAGTTGTAATTATTATACGGGCGCTACTTCACACCACTGGTTCATTTCTACGAACAGCATTTTCCAGCACTTTTGTTGTTAGGATCTTTGCATACTCCCAAGTCACACGTAAGACCAAGTTCGCACGGGCAATCGCTGTAAATGTCCACTAAGCCCTGCAACAAGAACGAGTAAATTTTGTCTAAATACCACTTACACATGCTGGTTAGAACTGTTATACTTGGACCGACCTATTAATGCTTCCATTCAAAACAAAATTGCAAGAGAAATAATTATTTACATACAAGCACGTTTTAGGTCAACCATTTTCTCCTGTAACCATATTTAGTTTATACTTCACACACAAATGAAATCACACAAGATTATTCTTTTTTTCTCTATTATGTTATCACAAATTTTTTTGAAAGCTATCATTTCTAACTATAGGTTACATTTCTTTTTCCCTTCAAAAAGTATACCAAACTATGCACAGTTTGTTGATCACCAGAATTTAATAAAAAGTACAACGCAAAATTACAGAAGTATGAGTGAACCACAAGAACTACAGCTGAGAATAAAAGTTCATCTTTCAAAACACGTCGATGGTAACATTGCACAAACTTTCCCATCTCGCGGACCCCGAAGTCATATATTTATATTTTGCTGACCCCGTCTAAGCAATGAATAAAACGAAACATGGCCTATACATGAACGAAATATACAAGTCATTTATTCACGTCAATGCACGTGCTAAGTTTAAGAAAAGAGTTTCGTGGACAGTGGCCTGAAGGTAGTACTGGAATTACCGAGTTGGCCTAGACGTGCATGTCAGACTACGATTGCGGTGCGATTAAGCGGAATAATGGCCCAAATGCGTAAATAAAACATGCAGATTTTTGTGATTGGATTTGGCTTACGCTCCCCCTAAAACACATTCATGCACCTTAACTACAGTTGCTACTGTTCATGAAACTTCACTTCACAGCATTAAACTAAAACATTAAAATTTAGCAAGACGCAATATATGAAATCCATTGCATGAAACAAACGGAAAATATGAAAACCTGAAGAGTATGAAATCACAGCTACTTCACTACCACACAACAGCTGCAGTTACTTAGTTGATTCTGTTCATGAACACTTGCGGAAACAGATTCACACTTGCAAATCTCACAACACCAAGCAAGTTTGAAACACGAACACTTCACAATATCATATCACAGCCACAGCACATTACTACCACAAAACGTTTTGCAGCTACAGCTACATCCTAGTTGTACACTTTACAGTATCAACAGTTTGAGGTTTACAAAGATTAGGGTTAGTTGGAATGGTGGGTTACCAGTACCACTTAATCTTAATTTTTAAATGTTACTAACTCTACCCAAATTTGAATGAGGTTGTTTCAATTGTCCCAAATTTGATTGGGGTCGTTGTAATTTGCCCAAGCATTTACAATATATTCAAATCAGAATGAAACTCTTCCAATTTGCCCAGATGATTCCAGTTGTACCCAAGTTTGAACGAAGCTGTTTCAATTACCCAAGTATGATTGATGCTGTTGGAATTTGTCTAATGTTTTTAATTGTATGCAAATTCAGATGAAGCATTTGTATATTACCCAAATTGCAATGAAGCTGTTTGAAGTTACCCAAAATTGAATGAAGGCGTTCCACTTGTCCCAAATTTGAATGGAGCTATTGCCATTTGGCCAGAGTTAATTTAGTCTGTTGGAATTTGCCCAAATTTATCCAATTTATGGAAACATTTCTAACTTCACCCAAATTTGAATGAAGTTGTCCCAATTTACTCAAATTTCCTTGAGTTTGTTAAAATTTATCCAAATGCTTCTCATTTTATCCAAATGGAATAAAGCTCTTATAGTTCACCAGACATTTCTAATTGTACTCATCAGCGCAATTTTTTTGTAAAATGTGAGGGGGCAGCTTGGTTTGAAAACAATATATTACGAAACCTAAAGAGCAAAACGTCTTCCTGTGGGAGGACATGGTATATTATATCCCTTCTGTCTGAAAAAGTTGGGGGTACGCGTCCCCCGTGTCCCCCACCTAATTGTGCACCATGATTGTACTAAAATTTCAGTGGAGCTATTCTATATAGCCAAGCTTTGAACAAAATTGTTTGAAGTTGCCCACAATTGAATGAAGCTGTTGCAAACTGCCAAAATTTGATTTGGCTGATGGATTTCACCCAAATGCTTCCATTTTATCTAAATGTTTTTATTTTCACCCAAATTTGAATGAAACGTTTCTCATGTGCCTACATTTAATTGAAGCTATTGTACCGTATCCAAATGTTCCTAATTTGCTCAAATGTTTCTAATTTTACCCAAAACTTGAACAAAGTGTTTGAGTTGACACAAATTTGATGAAGGCTGTTGAGTTACCACATGATTCCAGTTCACTCAAGTGCAGTGTCTATTTTGCTGTCAAGGCAAAAGAATGGCAAAATAGTCTTAGATTATTTTGCCGTTTTGGCCATTATTTTGCCTTAGTTGGGAAAATAGGTGTTATCTCATTTACATGTGAATGTAGCTGTATACTTTGCCCAAATGTTGAAAACTTTTGCCTGAATAATGGCCAATTTTTCAGCATTGGGGATGCGACCGCATCCCTTGCATCCCCATGCCGTACGCTTATGCTTAGCAGCATACGACAACTCGTACTCTAATGAATGCGCCTGAGTAAAGCGCGAGCGAACGAAGTCGTGAGAACGCCTACTATGAACGATATTGTTTTATTCAGGTCACCTGTAACAGGAACGTGAAAGGCCAGACATGGAACGAAAATATATGAACAGTGACAAAGCCCAAAGAAAAGAGCCCGAGTTAACAACTAAGTAAAGTGGAACCGTGGGTGGTGGAACAAACATACAAAGCAATCTTGCATTCTCGGAGAATGCAAGATTTGGGAGATCTTGCACGGGAATTTTGGGTGATGTGGGAAAGAGTGCTATCACAAGTGTAAGCAGTGTATATGCGTAACATTTCTTCCCTTTTTTTACGAAGAGTTCCTTACATAAAACTATGCAATGAGCGCCCAGTAATTAACTTTATAATGTATTGTATTCAGCATTAGCCGCCAGTACAAAACATTACAAATAGAAAGGAACATCAACAAAAACCAACGTGGGACTGGGATACCGAAAAACCCGAAGGTTATCTTGTCAAGATGTCCCTAAAGTTGTGTAAAGCACTTTGGAGGCCTTTTAATGCTTCTAGTGCCTAGTATAATGCTTTGCCTCGTAAGCTCAGACGAGAAGCAATCCCAGCTGTGGTGATACGATGTTTTAATATAATACTTCAAATAAAGTAGAAGAGGCAAGTTCAGTTAAGTACATACACGGGATAACATCACAGGCTTGCTGTGGACCAAGGGGCGCGATAACAATTCTGACCTGGTTTGGTCGAGACTAAGTATGCAGCCAGAAAAACTGTTAGAAGTTGTTTAAAACCGAGAGGTGCTTCAAGACATGCAAGGTTTGCTATACCCCAACGATCGTCCCAAGAGTACATGTGGGTTCTAAATTGAAAGAAGGCATGAACATATTTATTTTTAAATATACAAAAACTTTCTATAATAGAGATGGACAATAATAATATTCATCATTTTCTGCAATTTTATAGAGCTTTCAAAAAAAGTAAAATAAACATATAAAACAATAAATCGAAGAGGTGCCGGTTCAACAGATGTAGAACAGAAGAGTTAAAGCTATTTGTGAAAATAAAATTGTTTAATTTCTATTAGAAGAAGCGATAAAGCTGTATAAAAGAGTGTAAGTATTTATAAACTGTTCAGGTATAATAACACCATGCAACGTCCACATCATTTAAAATATTTCTGTGAAATATAATCATAGTGGCGAGTAATGAATTAGATTCCCAATTTTCGGAAAAAATCCAAAAATTTCTTATCAAAAGATCCAAAGCTTGAATAACTTTCCTGTTTCGCATTTGACAAGCAGAGTGTTGTGTCCAGTGGCGTAACCAGAGGTTTGAGGCAGGTAGACGAAACTTAGTTGAAGGGGGCCACTAGCCAACACTCAGAAAAAATGTTAAGAAATGATAGCGAATCCGGATGTCGTGTATGTCTATACTAACTATAAAAACGAAAACATCTCGAAAAACGCCAAAAATTAACAAGCTACTGAAAACCAAAAGAATACTAAATATCAAAATGCCACCTAAGGGAGCTCAGTTTTTACATTTAGCTTGCCATAAGTAGCGCCTCGGCCCTCTGATCCCCCGATAGTTAGGTCACTGGTTGTGTCTGTTTATGGGTATCGGGGCAATCATGAAGCAAACTGTGTTAACAGCATTGTACAATACGTGGAACTGCTATCTAGTAGGTTCTCGTTTCGTTAAAATCTTAGTTTTTCCGTACAGTTTGCGTAGTGCTTTCACATTCATTTACTTCAACACATGTCTAGGCTGCCTTCCTCTGCAGTCTGAAACGCTGACTAGCTCAAGCAGTCTAACGTCTTTTTCAACATCCAGTGTTGCGAATGGGTCTTTTGGCAAATACTTTTGAAAACACTTGGCTGGTTTGTGGAAAGCCGTTGTGCAAGAGTGTTTGACGCTTATCAGTAGAGATTCTCCCACACATCCTTTAGAACTAGGATTTGAATTTGGATTGCAGTCACGGTTTATCACCTCGCTAGTTGATAAAAGCGTGGACGGGCCAACACCAGGAGGTCGGAAAACTTTTCGGTGTTGAAAATCTCTCGCTTTGTGACCACCGTTTCTAGAAGTTTGCATTAATTGTTTGCCTTAATGGTTGCTTACGCTACTTATTAAATATTGACGTTGAATTTCTTATCTGTGGTAGTGCCTTCCGTGGCTGTACTGTCAGCGCCTGTGTGTACCAAGGTGAAGTTTACCTTCTTAGTTTTGACTGAAATACCAGATATTTTTTTGAAAATCTGTTCTATTAATCATATACTTTACTAATTTAGACCACAGGGCCAAAGATCCAAGTATTCGTGTGCTGCGCGAAGTGTGCGTATAAATGGTTAGGGTGACATCACTTCATACGCCACTACAGCAAACAGGGGCTGTAGGTAGGGCCGGATTAACCATTGGGCAAACTGGGCAAATGCCCGGGGCCTCGCGCTTGAATATCAAAATTGTCCTTTCGTGGTTTCAAGTTTTTAGGCTGTTCACCACGCGTCGAAATTGTAGAGCTTTTTGATTACTGCGTTTAGTATATAGGTTAAGGAAACTGACAGCTTTGGCATGTATCGTTTTTGAGTGACTTAAAATGGACGTTTACAAAACTCTTTACCCTTTCTATATCCCATTAGTCTGTGCTGGTTGAACCTCAATTCACAATCTTTTGTCTGAAATGTTTTCTACAATTCGGCTATCAGAAATACTTTTTCTTTTCATAAACTGCCTAATATCCATTTTTTCGAGCACTTTCTACAAATAAGTCATAATTTTAAGAATAATCAACGGCCAGAACAACATGAGCGGTGAAAAAAACAACAAATTTGACACTCTCGCAAAACTATTTCAAGCAGTGACAAGTAGAACGAAATGTCGACAAGAATATCAAACAAATTGCTAAAGTTAGAACACCACGCAGGCTTAAAACACTGAGAAGATAAATTATGCAAACTCTCCACAGCAAAAATATAGCTTTGCAGTTTGCACTTAGTGCTCACTAAGAAATCAGAACTAAACCTTAACGGTAAAGACGTATTCCCACAAGTCTGCATAGACGCATTCTAACAAGTCACGTATTTTTATACTGTGTGAAGAAAAGCCTGCATGAGCGTCGTTTGATTAAGCTATTCACTCGGGCACATTGATCACAGTCTCACACTAACAATGGATCTTTAAAACTTGTGGAAGCACTGCTACAGATTTACTCACGCTTCTTGGTACAAACTATACGCGGCTTCCACATAGTACAAAACTATACGCGACTTACCGCTATCAGCATTAAGCAGTGTCACTATCTCGCTGTATTACCTGCCAAGATGTCTGTGTTCAACAGGCACATATGTGACTATGCAGCCGGGGGTTCCCATTCAATGATTTCAAATAAACCCTGAATGCACACGAAAAAAAGCATATTCGTACAATAGACACCAAGAAAGCATGTGTTACGAACAAAAGGATATGCGTGCGCTTATTTGAATTGAAGCGATTATCGAATACTGATTTAATTATCATTTCTCTTCCAAGTTTTCTTCTGCAACGCAAACATTAAAATTTTGAACACCCTTTTGTTGCTCAACACGTTTTTCATAACGCTGGTAACACACTTCGTAGATAATATCTCTCACTAATTGTAGTAGTACATTTGTTATTAAACTAGGAAATTTTGTGCAGTCTTGAACTGCAGCGGAATCTAAAATTCCACAAAAATATAATCCCAATGCCTTTTTCCTCTAATTTAAATTTGTTTTTAATTTGTATGCATAGGGAGAAATTTATGCAATCAGTCCTAACTCTTGTTTCACCAGTTTCTTCAAATAGCATTAGAGACAACAACATTATATACAGGGTGTCCATAAAGTCTCTTCACAATTTAAAACAATTATTAAAAAGTGAAATGATGAGATATCGCAATGAGGTTTGTTTTATGTTAATCAGTATTTCATGAAGTTTTTATTGACACATTAAATACACATTTTTAATTAAATGTTAACATTTAATTAACATTTAATTAAAAATAATTAAAAATATTATTACTTTATTTAATACACTTCTATATGGGCACCATTAGTTGCATGAAGCACATCTAAACGGTACTCAATTTCCTGCCATGTTCGTTGTAGCATGGTCTCATCAATGGTTGTAATGGCATTGGAAATTCTTTGTTTTAGGTCATCTATGTCCGGTACTTTTGTGGTCTGAACATCTGATTTTGTCTCAATGAACCAGGATACACATTGCACTTTTTCTTGAGCAGTAGTCATTTTATGTGGGTTCGATTCATATAACTCAATCATTAAACATAAGAAATTTTAATTAAGAAATTTTGTCTGAAACAATAAATTTTAGTGTCAATAAAAACTTCATGAAATATTGATTAACATAAAACAAACCTCATTGCGATATCTCATCATTTCATTTTTTAATAATTTTTTTAAATTGTAAAGAGACTTTATGGACACCCTGTATATATAACCCCGACAATGATCTTATATGAGGATATTAAGCCGATTGAATACGTTCTGCTTCATCCGATATGCGTACTTTCACACCTGATGTGCCCATGCAAACACTGTAACATAAAGTTATCTTTTTATTATTGAACACATTGAAGTTGCTGATGAATTTATCACTTACAAATAGATTTAACGCAATTTTTCATAATTAAACCTAGACACCCAGGTCGAGTAGACCAAGCCGATCTGGGTGGAAAAATCCGCAGTGGGATCCCTGGTCACATGCGGAAAAACGCTTACTGCCGTTACTTGAAGTGAACGTTTGAAGATTTATTGCTGTGTTATTGTTACGCAATAAAGACCAACCGTATAACAATCTGCTAGCAAGTTTCGCAACCTGCCTCGGCAGTCAAAGGAGCGGATATGAACGAACTGCAATCTCACCATTGCATGACACTGGAACAGTGAAACTGGCTCTTGTGCAGTGTCAGTGTCAAATAAACTGTCACTGCAGCAATTAATGATTTAATCTGAACTTAGCTTCAGGTTTTTTTTTGGTTCTTGGCCCCAGTTTCTCGGGGGGAAAATGCACGGGAGGATCCAATGGGGCGATCGTGGCGTAGCGAGCAAGAAATATCTAGAAAGTCTTCCAAAACGTTAGTACCATTGTTCTTAAGAATCAATCAAAGCGTTGCAGCTTGAACAATCAAGCAGAATTTTGCAGCATTTGGAAACTTAGTAAGGGTGATTTGCAGTAGTGGAATTACTATCAGCTTTTTTGCCCATCATTTTTGTTCATATGATTTGTGTTCCTGCCTGGTCGTTTTTTCTAAGCTCAACGTTGTTGCGTTATATTTTACTGTTCGAATGAGGTCAGCCTGGCTGGATCCGCCCTTGGTCAAGTGGTACGGTTCAAGTTGTTTTTGCGTGGTATTTCGTTGAGAACATTTTTTCTAAACGGTGTACGTTTTGATCTGCGAGAGAGTGTAAACATAACTTTCCTCAATACATGCTGTATGTGAATGGACGATTTGTGCAGTGAAGATGGTCAGAGACTCTAAAAAAATGATTGTTTGGTGGTGTCACGGTAGCAAAAAGATCTTTTTTGTGATACAACTTTCTGTTTGAACAACTTAACCACATATGAACCACCTGCAGGGTTACTCTCAATTGTCTTTGAAATGTAGGCGGCCAAATCGTATCAGCTTTCACGATGTTGACCGGTGCTCTGCAAAGTTGAAACGAGGGCATGTGAAACGCTACGCAGTTGCGCTAAATGTTTAGGGAGCCTCGCGGTCACGACTTTGCCCGGGGCCTCGCTTTCATTTAATCCGGCCCTGGCTGTAGGCCTTTCCTTGTTACAACTTTAAGAGCTCTCTACTGGTGCTTTTCTGTTCAATTGCTTCACACTGTGACTTAATATCAAATATTTCTGCAATCATTTACACTGCTTTCTCACAGCACGGGATTGCAGACCGATCTCGAGCATTCTCTAGTCTAAATCTTAAATTTGTCCATAGGAAGCGGTTTTTGCAGAACACCTGCAAGGAACAATCGCTTGATTTTTTAATTTCCTTGCAGTGTTCGTCAGCGAGGCTGCGACTGTCAGTCAAGTTTTCGAGCGATTTTGAAATATCATGCACACACACCACACGCCCTCTGTGGAAATCAACATCCTACTACGGACCTAATTGTTCCAATGCTATCTATAGCAGTACAGTTGTACGAGACATTCGTTTATTCAAAAATGTCTTGTGAGAGGTCACCAAGCTGTACTTGCTGCACGTTTTCAAGCCTTATACAGAGGAATCGGGCACTAAGCAAAGTCAGCAGAGAAAGAGTGCATTTACTGGCCACATTTCCAAGCTTACCCCCCAATATATGATATTTAACTTTGACCAAATACAGGAGATTCAGCAAAGGAGATTCAGCAAGGTGTTTTTATATCTGACCAAACCCAAAGTTGTTGAATCAATCTAAAACTTCCCAAGTCGTTGTACCATGATTGCCCTGACGCAAATGAGCTTAAACATTTTCGTTTTTGTATCTTTAGTTTTGGTTTTGCACGCCAGTGTAACATGTGAAAAAATGAAAGAACACACTTTTGTGAAGAAAAACTTCTTTGTTGTCAACCCAAGCGATTCAGCGAAATAGAATTTACCTGAAAAATGCTGACATTTACATGAATTGCATTTAGGAAAATAAGCGTTTTACTTATGATCTTTTTGATGCAAATGTTTTTCCTTTAAATTTTCTCTTTTCAATTTTTGTTTTTACGTAAAAAGTAATTTGAATTAACATCATGAACTGAGCTGCGTACAGGAAAATAACAAAAGCTAGATTTTTTAAAGAATGGTAATGGTAATGGTAATGGTTTATTGTTTCATATGACTCAGCCAATAAGCAGAAGCACCATAAAAGCCATCGCATGCAGTAAACCAACCATTAGCGAACATTAGAGCAAATGAGAATACAATGGCACAATAGCTGATCAGTGTAAACAAAGAGGGGCGCTGTGTCACATAGGATTGGCGAAAGACCGTGGCGGTCATCTGGTCAACCAACCCCGTTTATCACTTTTTGTCAAGTGA
>Ga0210059_1008195_pt1 | contig 16538 bp, 7 predicted proteins | sample Ectturendosymbi2_FD_188042 | JGI IMG/M metagenome (GOLD analysis project Ga0210059, IMG submission 188042) | Ecteinascidia turbinata endosymbiont from Florida, USA - Sample 2 (SPAdes) (version 2) | ecosystem: Host-associated > Tunicates > Ascidians > Unclassified | place: Key West, Florida...
AAATTGATGTGCTGCAATTTCGTTTTTCATTGTATGTAGTTAGATTAGTAAAAGTGCAGTGGGTAGATGTCATGGGTGGAACGTAATATTCTAAAGGGCAAATCTTATACTGAAGATTCTTACGCATGTTTGTAACAATGATTGTAGCAGGCCTTGTACAGTTCTGCAGGGATTTAATTTAACATACATCAGAATGATAGTCCTTCCTAGAGTTGGATCACCTTTGCAAGTGTCCTGAGTGAAAGGATTGTTTCCCGTACATGATAGTTCAGGCTCAGATCTTAGGTCAATAAGGTAAGTATATTGTTGTGAGTTATGACTGAGCGTTGCAAACTCGATACGAATGCCGGCCAAGTCAAAAAAGATTGAGCCACGTGGTTCTTGGGTTGGGCGGCTGCAACCACGCCTATTTCCGCGGCTGTAACCTTGGGCTGGGCGGCTATTTCCGCGGCTGCAACCACAAAGCTTGCCTCGCCAACATTTCCTGCTGGGGCGAAGCACACATTTGCAGTTGCATGTTGCATGGGAAATCTCGAATTGTCGGAGAATTGGTTCAGCATTCAAGTTTTTTCGAACTTCCCGGATTATATGATGGACTTTTTTTACTGTAAATGTAGGTTTGTTACGTTTGCAAGGCGGTGATGTCTGCGCGAATTGTGGATGCGAAGCAGAACTCCATTATTTGGATTAGATATTTTCCAAGGATACAAAGCAGATTAACATTGAAAAAAAATTGTCAATCCTTTGTGAACTCACTGAAAAGGTCATTAAAGGAATAATCAACAAATGGTTTAAGGTGCTTTGTCTTATAACAGTTAAATAGACACGAGGCAAGAAAATCATGAATAGTTCCAGAGGTCGAGAACTCCTAGCACGCGTGCCGCAAGTGGCATGAGGAGTGATTACTCATTGCAGTGATTTGCCGCTCTAATGAAATGGTATCAAATTGAATCCTGTAGCTACATAAGTCTCAACACAAAAGATGTTTGCAACGCGAAGTCATTAACACTTTGATATCATTCTTAAACTGGTAAACTGCGTTCAAGATGTTGGCAACTCTTGAATTAATATTATATTCAAAATAATGAGTCGATTCGTTCTGATAAAATGAGATCAAGACGTGCACTGTGAAGACAACAAGCCAGGCATGAATGCAAACAAGATTTCCTTAATCTTGAAATTGTTTTACTTTGATAACTTAAAGCTTTGACCTGATCCGGTACCTACACAGATTTCGCTTCCTTGTTCATGAAGTTACTAATGAAAGGTTTTCTTTTTTCCTTACCTTTTCTAAGACCCAAGAAGCTGTGTTCACCGATGTTTTGACCTTTGATCAAAATCTTTCGCTTGATGCGCAACATTTTGCGCGTTTTCAAACAATTTATGAGAATCGTATTTGTTTTGACAAGAAGCAAGGCAGGAAGAAAAACAGCCCAAAATATCAGAAATGGAAATGCGCATGGTGGGCAGTCAAGCGTGCTGTGGAAGCGATTCTGGCAGTCATTACAACCACGCAGTGTGGTGGCAATCTCTCCATCGATCGAAAAGCTTGCTGTTACCTTGCACTTGTTCAGGTAAGACAAAAAACAGTCTGGCATTCTTTCAGCAAAGAGCTGTTCATAAGGCAAACAACAAATGCTTACAAACATATAAACATCATCGCTTATATAAATATAATCACATGGATCTCAACAATAGGTACACCTCTTATAGAGCAGTGGTTCCTAAACTGTGGCACATTTACCACTTATGGCACGAGAAGGCCTTCAAGGTGGTACGCGAATAGGCTTAATATTTTTTCTTCACAAGAAACTAATTCACAGTTATAGTTTATACTTATCGAGTTATGTCACTAAATTCCTAAATTTTTGTGTACTTAGTTTGCTGGTAAAGAAAGGACATTATAGTTTCACACAGCCATTTTGTTCATGTTGCATTTGTGTCAATTCTGTTTTTCCAAACCTTTGACCAAACAGTGGTAGATTGAGTTGTCCTGGAACCAGGTGGTACGTGGTGACGACAGTACGGGACCCACAAGTGGCGCACGATCAGAAAAAGTTTGGGAATCACTACCGTAAGGGGAGGCAACGACTTGCAAGATGTTATTTTGCTTTCTCATAGTTTACCGATAAAAAAAACTTCTTACAAGCAGCGATGATGGGCAGACAGGAGAGGGAGTTCTCACCAACTCTGCGCAATTCCATTTGCCAGTGCGGCCACAAGTGGCACTAGTGGTTAGCGTCCTCGGGCCACACGGTTATTTCCGGGTAAGGAACCTCCCTCGTGGTTCCAGACCACGCTTCTGTGCGCAGATGTCTGTCCTTTCATCGGCGGGAGCACAGATTGACGGCAAAGGTTAATGGAAGGGCACGCGCCAAAGCAGAAAAAAGCGAAGAGCATCGCAGTCAATAAAAGAAGAAACTTCCAACCAACATAACAGGCATGTTTCACAAACGTGAACTTGTTTATACCAGGCCTGTAGCCAAGGGGCATTAGGCGCCAGCGCCCTCCAATTTTTTGTGCTCCATAAATTTTGTTGTGCCCCGAAAAATGTGTTTCAAACATCTAATGAAAACAAAAACCTTGCCCCAATAAAATTGTATTTTGCGCCCTCAAACCTTAAAATCTGGCAACGGGCCTGGGTTGTATTTGTATTGGTTTCACAAATTTTCAGTTTTTGTTGCAAAAACCTTAAACGATTGTTGAAATCGCGGTCGTAGTGCTATACATATCTACAATAACATCTTAAGGATTTTATATTTTTTGGCAGAACACTTTGCATCAGGAGCTCCAGCCAGCTGATATTTTCGGGGAGGGGTCAAAATGATTGTAAGTTGTTGTTGTACCTTAACAACTAAACATGTTTTTGAAAAAAAATTTGTGGAGGCAATTGCCCGGTTCTTTCCTGCTCGTTGCGGGCTTGCTTCGCATTAAGTGAGGAGCTTCGCAGAGTAAAATAATAATAATAAACAGTGGCGGACGCAGAAAATTTTCATGGGGAGGGATTTGATTCAGTGGCATATGGTGGTCATTTGTTTGTGGCGTGCAGTCTTTGTGACGTCGCAATTTGACGTCATATTCATGTTTCCAAACCAACGTTTTGGCGAAGTTTGTTGACATAATATGCATATTCTTCTACACGCACTCCATTTATTTTATGTATCATTGCACTGAATATAAACTATCAGCGCTCCAAGTTGGGATGTCGGAGGAAAATAAACTCAATGCTGCGAAACAGGAGCTCGTAACTGCAAACGTTTGGCTGCGTGTTGAAAAAGGGGAGCAAAACGCAATGATCACTGCGTCAGAGCAATTTACAACTGCAAAATGAGGCTGCGCGAATGTCTCGTCGAATACGCGCAGTCGAGCATAGGTGTGAGGCTGGACTAGCTGGCGCACACGCCAGTTTGCAAGATCGAATCTTACTAAACTACACAACAGGGTTGCCGACCTCCTGTCTTCACCAAAAAAAGACAGACCTTGTCCCAAAAAAGCCAGAAAAAGTCAAATGGCAGTTTTGAGGCATATGCACATAAAACATGCACAAATACACACAAAATAGACATTAAAACTCGTCAAAAACATCGATATAACACAAGTTCAATCTTTAGAAGCATATTCTTTCCCCGTAATTACACTGTCGTGCATTTGTTTTTTATCAATAACATCGATCATTTAGGCAACAGTAAAAGTTTTGCAATATTCTGTGCACCCTACATGGTAATAGACCCTAGTCGCTAGAGATTTGTATTGAATATGCAGCTTTTTTCATTTCCAAAAAAAGCCAAAGGTCTTCAAAAAAGCCAGAATTTCAAAATCTGGCTTCAAAAAAGCCAAACTGGCAACCCTGATACACAAGAATTGAGAATGCGCATAAAGTACGCAAGAAAACTTTCAATATTTTGTTATGTATAGAAGTCCAGAAAACAGTTTTCTTTTCCCCTGCTGAGACATTATGAAATGCCTGAATGCTTGTATGTTAAAAACTACTGTATTTGAGCTCGTGCAACAGTTGTATAATGCTACAGAATTTGGTAATGTAGCCAGTACGGTCAGCACTTGCGCTGATCAGCTATAGCAGACAAAACAAAGACAATATTTCAGATAAAGTGAACTATCACGGAACGCAATCTGAAACATGCGTAGTGGTCGAAAGGACTGCAAAGAGTGGTGAGATGGTTTCTGGACGCAGACGATAACCCTGATTATCACCAAAACCTATTTATTACTTTTTGGCCCATTTACAATGCTCCTTGAAATCTGCATGCAAATTTATTCCGTGGTATTTGCATTAAGTCGACAAATTAACATGAAAAAGTATGCGAAACATGTAATTTCCTTTGCGCAAGTAATAAAGATTTTGTAAAATATCAAGCTCAAGGGGGGGAGTGAACCCCAACCCCACATTGCGTACGCCCTTGATAATAAATAATTAAGATTTGAAAGAAGTTAATGTGAAAAATGGTGAACTAACATATTATGAAGCCTCTCGGTATTCGTTTAAAATTTTCACAAAATTAAGTTTGTTACAGCTTCAGAGTTACAAATTTGCTTACATTAAAAAAGTTAAGATATATTTTTTCGTTTAAGCAACCAAAACAAACTTACTGGCCACCAATGTGGGAATCAAGATGAATTGGTTGTCTTTTCAACGAACAATTTCAGATTTACAGATGTAGCTGAAATTTAATTAATTGTCTTTCTGCTTGTCTTTCCACTATTCTCAGAAAAGACTAAGAAGTCAAGGATCTGAACAAGGTAAGATTTCCATACTACAAATCGTCTCGTTACGAGAACCGTCTGTGTTTTATCGTATGAGCAACGAAGCATTCCTAAAAGCGCAATGTTTCATTTCTAAAGCTTTATAATGTCGGTTTTCAGTTTGATCGTACATCTATTACAAACTTGCGACAAAGAATGGATTTGCAGAGGTTTACATGTGCTATCCCTCATATTTTATGCAATTCCTGAATCGTTCGTTCAATGACAGTTGTTTACTTTATCACAGCTCATGAGTAGACCCCTATTAAGTGTACTTATGTGATTACGCAGCAACAGCTCTTTAATTCATAAAGATACGTCCAGTATATTGTGTTCGTACAATGCTTGCATGATTTCCTCGACTGTTGTACATGATTCGATTCGAAAAAATCGCTACGCATTCAGAACTTTTCAGTTTTTCTCAGACTCTTGTTGGTAAAAGCAATGATTTGACAACAAGTGAAATGACGCAGACACAAAATTCGATTGACAGCTGCAAAATCATACTTGCAACAACTTTTCAAAACCGTGTTTTATTTTTATTGTTCTTTCAAATGATGTCCAGGTGTTGAAGTAGATTTTGAAACATTTGTTTTCAATAACATCATTAAAACTTACGTTTCGTTTTTAAGAATTAATTTGTATTCAGTCAGCTCACTACATTGTTATACACAGATTGTTACTGATAGAGCGTTTTTCATTAGCACCTTTCATCACAATTGCATCATTGGCGTTGGGGAAAAAGGTAACCAAGCAAGCTTGCTGTTGTTATAGTCCCTATTTTCTTTAGTTACAGAGCTATTATTAACGGAACAATGGGCTTTGCTTGCAAACCTGCCCCAGTCATATAAACACAATGAAATGATTTGCCAACGAAAATACCTAGATTGTCACCCACAGCGCGATAAGCACAGTTTCCTACCTGCACAATGACTTTGAATTAGACTGTTATGAAAAGCGTCGCACCACCGCATCGCTGTTTTTTACAGTCACTGAACACACTCTGGCGCAAAACAATGCAAAGTCCTCGGTCATAATGCGAGCGTGGCACAAATGCGCCGAAATGGTCTTCCGGGTATTTCGCTCCATTCTTTACGTTTCCTTCGCATTTGAAACCCGAGACCGGAATGCAAACGCCAGCTTGTCACCATTGTGCGTCTTGTGGCCAATGACTGTCGCAGCATTCTTTTACGGTTGCCACAACTCATGCTAGGAAGCCCACGTATCACCGGTAATTGGTAGTAATTCACGGGTTGGCTACAATTGTATAGTGAATGACGTTCAATGATTTATGAACAAAACTGACCTCATCACTGAGGTTGCACATTAATGATACAATTTGAACGTCCCCTAGAATCTTGGGTTCCCTTCCGTTTCGGGCCCCGTTGAAAAAGCTTAGCAACCAAGTGTCGCTCTTACCACTTATAACGAGATGAGATTTGTCTTTATCTGAACTCTCCTCTAGTGAATTGCGATTTGAATTTAAATAAAACAATTGTTAGGAAAAACGTTAATTTAAGATTCAATAAATCTGATTGCACTGCCGTTGACTTTGCAAGCATACCTACACTGGAACACTGGAAATCGTTCTAAAATCTATGTTGAACCTCGTTGACTTTGTGGAGAATCGTATGCTTTTGATACATCATAAAACACATGACGTACAAAGATTAAAAATGTGAGAACAAGCGAAATATTTCATCAAATTTTTGTTTTCACACCGCTCTATTTTTGCACTTCGTAATGATCGGCATCGAGCACCAATCGCTGTGCCGCTGCTTTTCTTAAATGAACTGGCTCTGACCAGAAATAAAGACGGGTCTGGATTTTAAGATTTTTCGGGAAAAAATAGTTTAGTTTCATCGTGTTTCTTGAATTGTCGGCCCAGCAGGGGCCAAAAACAAACTTGTGCCTCCGCGATTTCGCTGCCGTTTCTCTGACGGCAACTGTTTAACGGCAGCGTTTGCAAACTTTACTCATAGTGATAAGGTCAGGCGGACGGTCGTAAAACACAGGGAAGATGACAGGTAGTGCTTCACCGGTGAAAAAAAGCAACAGTAAGCCGCACACGATGATGAGATGTGCCATCACAAATAAAAAGCCCTGCCAAGGATCACCTGCCTGTCTCCTGAAGACCAATCGCTGGTCGTCAGCATCAAAAGGGGTCACCCGAGTCAGGGCCGGCAGTCATCAAAGGCTCACTTCGTCGCCCGCTCTTCGTGAGAGAAACAAGTCAGTTCTCCATGTTTGCAACAAACGGGCATGGAACCATTAATTGTTGCCTTGGTTGTGACGCGCACTTCGCCACCTGTTTCTTGGAATGCGAAATGAAGGACGAACGTGTGGTATTTTTACGGGACAATACGATTGGGGCTTTGACCATGTCTGGGCAAGATGCAACGCTTGACTAGTTAATAATGTTACACTTGCGCCCGCTTTGAGTGGATTCGGAAACGCTAAATCTCCCAATTCCATGGGAGTGAGTTATTCAGGCCCAAATCAGTGATAAGAAAGATATTTCGTAGGTGCTGCGACAGTTAGTTTCTAAACTTGCCAATAACCCAATTTACATGATTTCTATGTTCAAAATTACACCAACGGTCACGTGACACTCATCTCTGCTTCGTGTCATGAAACTGCGAGGGTGAAGTCACGTTTGGTGGAGATAAAATAGCGTTTCTCACAATGTGAGGCTTCACGTTTTGCAAAAATAAGAGGCCTGTTACCTTTACGGCACCAACTATTTTTATATTATTGGACAATTCGCAATTTTGCCACCTGTTTGGATATGAATGTCATGAACAATAATTTCAATTAAATTTGATAACTTTCATTCGTTTCAGCAAGTGGCTTTTGTTTTATTTAAAAATGGCAGACATTGTTTGCAACGAGAAATGAGCGATTTTCTTTTTCTCTTCCAAGTTGTTTGCTTAGACTGCACCTCTCAGGTAATTTTGCCTTGAAAGAATTTATTCTGTCATGGTACAAAATGCACCATTCAAGAAACGTAAAATATTTCAACCATCTCTGAATGACTTCCGCTCGATTGTCGCGTCGACTCAGACGATGTCCATCGTTTTTCGTGCTTCGTAGGTCATTGCAACAATCTTACGTAAAATCTGCCACAAAAAGATGATCCTTACCTGCAGGCACCAACTTTCTTGCAACAAACCCTGTATTTGCTGCGCGGCAAACCGCAATTGAGCCGGGCAGCGTATAATCAAACGATTTGAAGCTTTTGACCGTAGCCCGTTCTTAGATTAGGTTGTGGTGCTTCGCGCTTCCGTTGGAAGATTATACGCAACGTGTTTACTGATGCAAGCCTCTAGCCTAATTTGCTTTTCGTTACAAAGAAATCGCGAACTTGGGCAGGACTCATTCCGTTATTCTGTTGTTAACCTGAGCCAAGCTGCTCAGTTTATGAAATAAAACCTGACTTGATGCTCCTTACATAACTATAAATCAATAAACACAATTCAAGATATTTTGCATAAAGTTCTAATTCGCGAGAAAATATATACGGATGTAAATTATTTGAGTTTCGTTGAAGAATACGAGACTGTTTAATGGCCGATGGCCTAATTACTGAAAATGTACTCCTTATTGGGTTGTTAATTATTTGTTTGGTTTCTGGATCTGACTTTTATGTAAAGCAAAAATGCAAGCAATAATTGAACTTCCTTGTTGAGATCGTTCCTTTCAAGTTCTTTAGCAAGAAAGATTTCACGGTTACTTTTTATGTTTTTCTTTAATGCCTGTATTCTTTTCTGAGCCAGTGGCACTCCACAAAAAGTGAAGTAGTAACAGCTATTTCATCTCTGTAGGTGATTTTGTTGAATGAGGCTTATCGTGCCTTAAAAACAAGCCTTTCCTTATAGCAACTTCGGTTTGAATGAAAACTCAAAAACAACCCGTGCTCTATTTAATTCTAGAACTCTGTTGACAAACATGTTTCGTTTTTTCAAACTACTGCTCTTTGTTTACAAAGTGGTTGTTTGTTGTAACAACGTAACAAACAAACCGTATTGCTCCGTCTTTTCCAACGTTTACGTTTCACAGCCAAATGCATGAGAGTGAACGCTGCTCCTGAGAGTTGTCTGCAGCATTGTTTACGTCACCAAAAACTTATACTTTGTCTATGACTGTAGCAAACAGGCGCAGGTTAGTGTGATCACCTTCGGTTAACTGATGGGTTGTGAAAAATCGGGCAAAGTTTCATGTACTGTGAGGTAACATATTTGTAAGATTCCCGCAAACGTTTTCAAAATTTTGAAACATGGGAAAAAATGTGAGTGCAGTTAACAGTTTTACTCATTTACACGTTTTCACGAAAAAAAGCGAAAATACTGGAAAACTTGTAACAAAGTGGTTGGTGAGTTAAAAAATTAACTTACTCAAATTTTCCTTCCCTCTCCTAAATAACTTCACTCTCCAAGCTATTGCTTATGATTGCGTTGGTTAAGAGACTTTATGATGACTGGCATTATAGAAAAAATGGTAACTTTAATCAAAAAGCTGGCTGGATTTTTTCAAAGGCTAATTTTCAAAAGTTTACATCATGATGTTGTTGAAGGTGACGTTTCAGGACAGGCTTCGACAAAGTTAATTTTGAAAGATGCACAAATTTTAGAACTGGTAAAGGCCAAGGTGAGCCAAACTAACTCATAGGCGAAAACATAATCAAAGAGATACTTCGACATACTCTTAGGCATCGTATACAGTTCTACACCCTTTTCCAGCTGCACCTAGACGAAGGCACTTCGTTTGAGGAACCAAAAATTATATATCATTTTGCTGCATTTGTCACGTAACCTTTAAAAATCAGATAGTTGTTTTAGCAACATCTGCAAACGTAAAGATTGGTTGATTGGTTGGTTGGTGTGCCCTGCTCCAACTTGAGATTCACCAACAAATACGAAACCAACACGTGCTTTTGCATAAACAACCGTTCTGTTGTTGCATAATCAACGTAAACGATTAAGGTTGTCTGCTGTTGATGCAACAACGTTTTTATGAAGGTAAACAAATACTTAGCAGCAGAAAATCATCTCCCTTAGTCGAAGCACCCGAAATGGGATTGAATTGTACGTGTATGTTTATCTAATGGTGCTGAGCAGTTCAGTTCACTTTATGTTAGCACTCCGACCACGCAGAGGGTACGTGGTCAGGAATGCAGAGGTAGGAAGCGACGGCCGCAGCTGTCATTGGACCACTGTCCCAAAAATTCATGCAAAACAACAAAACACAAATGAAACACCGTAGTGACAAACAAACAATACAAACAAAGATAAAGACGTTGCAACAAGTAACAACACCACACAATGACCAAATCAATAAGTACATTATGAATTTAACCAATTAAATATCAAGTTTACAACTGCAGCAATCCGCACCCCTCAACCTACATATCAGCCACCACCACAACAGGGGCATCCGCTCAAATATACAACGTGGTAGCTCTCAGAAAGTCAATAATGGAGCTTAAGTCCACTTGCGCAAAACGACAACAGCAGCTCACAGCCAACCTCCCAACCTCGTTGCCACGCAACACATCTTTGTTGAAGTAATAAAGAAAATTGTTAGGCTGTCGAAAGTTTTCGGGAAGATATTTTTTGGAAACCTTTTCACCGCTACAAGTTTCTTGAGGAATTTAACCAAAGAAACATCCAGAGGGTAAGACAATCAGCTTTTTATTAGTAATTATAGTGACCTTCTATGACTTAGTTGGACTTTAATAAGTGTGGTGAAAAGCCTAAAATAAACGATGGCGTGTTTTATCGGAATGGCGTAATAGGCTACGTCTTCTTACGGTAATGAGCTTTATAATCTGCTGCTGTGTTTCTATCTTTGAACTTTTCACACCGGATTGATCGCGGAGCATACGCTTGCGCACGGTCCAAGGTTCAGAATAACGCTGTTGAGGATTTCTTGAAACCAGCTGCGACCACTCCGCAACTTGGCAGCAGTTCTGTTGCCCTGCGCCCAGGTGCACAAGACGCTTTGGCGAATCGGCATGTTTCAATAAGTTTTGACCTTTTTACCAATTATTTTAAGCTGCTTATGACAGTAAAATATTCAGAGAATGAATGGCGTAAAAGCTGAATCGCGCATAGAGCGCGGTGCAGTGTTAAAGATGTGAGCGGCAGTTAGGTGGACTTCAGTCTTCACTCCTTGACTTTACCATCCGCTTTGACCCATAAGTTTGTCGGTAGGCTGCGGGATTATGAGTTCGATTGCCTTTAAGCCTCTAAATAAAACACAAGCAAGGTCTAATGCGGAGGAGGTTCAAGAGAGTCAAAACAACGACCACTTGTGTTTACTTTTTCAACAAACTGTTCCACAGTTTGGCAATTAATGTTAAATAGCAGTTGCAATGATTTCACATGATTCATGATTTAATCGTGTTCGCTTGAAGAAAGTATCTTTTGAAGCACTAAAAGACAAACATGTGGGTTAACACAGAGGAAAATTGTCTGGACGCATGAAACAAGTCATAAATATTAAACTAAAACTAGCATAACCAAACACAAACAACAGTCGTAACACTAAATAATTGCTTCAACAGATGATTGACCCCTCTTGTTAATCTTCAGTTGTTTTTGAACCAATCGTGTGCACAGCAAATTGACCAAGCAGTTGAAGAACAGTTGTCCTTGTCATGGTTTTACTCATGGTCCATGCATTTTGCCCAAACTGGGATGCCCAAACGACAGCCCAGGAAGTTTCACTGTCGAGAAACGGTCATTATCGGGATGGAACTGCTTTAGAGCTGCTGATGCTTCTTTGTAAAAGAAATCCGAGGGGTTGAATCTAGATTTAAGGATTGTGATCTATATCTTCCCCATAATTCCCATGACGAGTATAAACAGCACAAGAGCACATCAGGGAAAATAACAATAGAAGAAATTACTTAAGAGAATTTATTTCGATTTGAAGGCTTGCGTTCGAAAGTTTCATCCCGGACAAAACTATAACGCATCACCCATAACAAAGTTCTTCTGTGATTTATCATGTGTCTTCATGTCGCCTATTTTCGAATCAGAAAGTTGTGAAATCAAACCGTTTGTCATTTCAGAGATTGTGTCAAAGGTTTGATGCTGAAGCTGTCAATCGGAAAAGCTTGTAATTCATTAACCTGTAAAACACTTCTTTCATTTTTGAAATGGGATTCGAATTCAATGATACATTTATACGTTTCATAGCGAAAGCGTTGTTTAATTTAGATAGATTCTCTTGCAAAAATTTTATGCTGGCTAAAAAAACAAAATCAAGTTTTTCACTACAACACCATTTTCAGACACGAAAAAGCAAATGCTATTTTTCGCAATTCGATCCAGTTTTAAAATCCGACTGAAAGTCACGCGTTTGACTTACGTGTATTTTTAATGGCAGTTCATTGTTGTAATTGCAACTAACTCTGCCACCGCCTGAGCATGAAACCACAGATTGCAACCGAGAGTAACATAAATTGTTGTCTATGTTCATCAGTTTTCACTCTTTTCGTCGGAAAGACAAGAACTGAAAGAAGTCATCCTGCAGTTCATGCGCACTTGTTGAAAACGATGTTGGCAGCGATGCAAAATTTGCGAAGGGTGTACGAGTCAAGCAACTATAAAACTTATGCACCCCTGCTATACAGGACATTGAAGAAATGGCGAGCGAGTGAAGTATTTTTTCACTTCCATCCGCTATTCTGGCATCTGCTGTTTGGCAAATCCTCCGTTGCCAGCTACAAACATGATTCCGTGTTTGAACTTGTCAACAACACTGTAGCTACAGTGGTTTATTTTCAAAACTCATTAATCAAGATCATTTTCATAAAGGAGAGGACCGTTTAAAAAGGTGCGCGACATTACCGAAAAAACGAGTTTAGAAGAGCAGTTCCAAATTCACCTGAAGCATGCACCTGAACGTATTAGGTTTCGGATATTTTTGATATTCCCGCCATTTTGAAGTTTTTAAAGTTGTTTATAGGTTGGACAAAGCGGTCAAATCAATAGCATGAGTACGTTGGTGAACTTAAAAAAAAACGTTTTTATCAATGTTGCGGAAATGATTGCAAGTCACCCATCACTTTCAAAGTAGCTCGTTCGGCTGCTTCATTGCTTGGCACACTAGAGCTATGTTGGTGCGGACAGTTTGAGGCAAAATCACGGCTGCTTCTCGTGTCAACGAAGTAAAAAAAGAAAAGGAAACAAAAAATAAAATAATTAACGAAACGAAACGAAGCAGTGACAAACAGATCTAATGCCCCAGCAGATGTTTTACTAATGAGCCACCTGAAACAGATTAAAAAATTCACTTTTGAAAGTGCATTTCTGTTGGAAAACATTATGGGACATTGCCGTTGTTTTTCACTTCAAAAAGCGCAACAGGTTGTACCAAAAAATACTGTGTTGTTTGGACAAAATATTCACGTCATATAGCCATGTCACATGATGAATAACACAAAAGGGGTAAAAATGCAAAACAACAAGACCTTGAAATTTTCTGTAGAATCTTGGCTAAACTATATTTCCAGAAAAAACAAGTTTCACCCTGTTCAAATATCATTATCAACAAGTTAAAAAGCATAAACCGTTCGCACGAACAAAACATTCTTGTGCCGTTGATTTTCCGGTCACTGAAAAATAGTGTGATTTAGAATCAAAGTCAACACTTAAATTTGGGCTGTGACTGCATAACCATTCCCTCCACGTATCTTGCTAAACTAGATTTTCCTTATCATAGATTCCATTTTTTTATGAAGTTGTAGTGCAAATGACAACGTAACATGCACTCATCAGCTAGGCAACGGTTTTATTGGCCATTTTGAGGAAGCAAGCAATATGCCACAATTAATCTGTTAATGGCTGTCCATCATCTCACTGGAGAATTTCCCACATAAATGCACATATTGATCAACGCATTCATTAATGCATTCATTCTTACAGTGTTTCAGGCGTAAAACGTGATTTGATTGATTGGAGAGAACCACGTGACGAGCGACGAACTCTGTAAGTTAATTGATATCTCTCGTCCCCGGAGGGCGGTTGTTTTCTTATTACTTATAGTGCCTTTCATAGTCTTAAGTATTGTCAAAGGTGAAACGATGTCCAAATCAGGGCAAAACCCCCTCTATTGCCTCCAGTTTTGACCATAAGATACTACCTCCAGTTTGCAGCCAGGGCAAGCCCGATGCGCCTACTTGGTGCTAAGCTTGATAAGATTAAGCAAAAGAACGACCAGTCAGTTTAGTTAGACCACGTTTGTGTCTATCAGTTTCGCTGAAGGTCTTCTTTGATTCAAAACATCCACCATCGTGCAGGTGCCGACGTAAAAGTGCTGATACGCTTTAGTGATTTCAAACGAATTTGTTGTGTGAATGCACCGTCACAAAAACTTCTGCTTCACAACGCGATGTTCTGGCAAAAGTGTGACTAACATCGACTTGTAAATGTATATTTCTAATGTTAATCAACAACCGAGCCTTTCCTGTTCCGTCATTTGCTACTGCCACTGCTAATTAACCAGACAAAACATTGCTCACCAGCTTTAGGAGAATCTACGCCAGTTGTCAAGCCTCCAAATTCAATTGTTATTGTACCACACATGAAACATTTCTGTGGATTTGTTGGTGCATCACGTGCGCGACACGTAACCATCGTCTTCGGCCTTCGCTAATAGATTTCCCCGCGTGCTGTGGCTGTGACGTAACAATAGGATTGATTGTTACGTTTGTTGAGCATATTCGTGTACAGGCGCTGGCTTTGTAGCATGATCTTGAGCACAGCAAAAGAAACAACGAAGCTAAGTCGTCAACGAAGGGCAGTAGCAGTGTGGTTAAGCATGCCCAGGCTATGTGGGGTAAAGTCAGACGATGCACATATTAAAATATACTCAGAAAGATCAAGAAAATTTTGGAGCAGACATTTTGTGACTTGAACTGAATGTCCTGCGTTCACCGGAGGAAAATCTTTTAAGACTAGAGTCAGAGTGAGCTGACTACAGACTATATATGAACTTGGTTTTACTTTACCATTAGTTTTTCAGCTACAGTTGCTCTTTACCTCATTTTATCGGAAAATAAAAATAGTCTACAAGAATTGTACGACAATGTCTTTCGCTTCCTTCTCTTAAGCTTCCGTAAGAAAAGTATCAAAAATTTACTATGCTTTTGCATTGAGCCGATCTCAAATCGAGCTCTGCTACAAGCAACGGCTCAGCACAGTTTACTTCACCCTTGACATTTGTCTTTAGCAGAGACGTCGAGTTGCCAGGTGTTAGAAACAAAATAGGACGTTGAGGTCTACAACTATTGGATAGTGGCCAGTTACGCAACTTTAATTCTGCTCATAGGAAGTTTGAGCGCAATTTTGCTGCATCTATTGTTCTTATTTGACGAGGATTATACGTTGAAAATCAATTGAAAAAGAGCAATGCAGTAAAAAGTGTTACTGCGTTCAACACTTGATTGACTGCCCTGTGACTGGGATATACGTAACGATCGCGACAAAGTGATGTAATCACTGAGAGGCATATAATATTAACGCAATCAGCAAACAACTTCAACAAGACCACCCCTATATGACTGGGTAACAAGCAGTAATAGAGTGATCTCGGCAAGTGAACCCTGTTGCTGCATGAAGCGGTAATTTGGCTGGACGTGTTGTTTGTTTGATTTTCGAGCTTTCACTTCTTGGCGATGCAGCATGACTGCAAAACTTTAAATGAAAATTAAAAAATGAAACACTGAAGTTGAAGGGAATAGTTGAACGAGCAAAGTAATTCCATATAGTTTTTGAAAAGCATCAGTGCGCTTTAGTTCATCGGAAGTGACAGAAACTCGTGTTTTAGCTTCGGTGCGAAGTGAAACGCTCGCTGGCACGAGCAGACCCGGGCATATGCTCTCCTATTGTTTGATTTATCATCTTTATAAAAATCGTCTTTGAAATACCAGATGATCGCTGAGGATGCTGCGTAATTCGCTAACAAGTTATTCATTCAAGGTTTTCTGTTTGAAACCAGTTCAATGTTTGACTTCCATCTGCTGTCAGTACTGAGGCGTACAGCCTGCTCGATGTTCAATCATATTGGTGAAAAACACCCGGACCAACGAGGTTTCCAATCCTAGTCGCTGGTGCTCCAAGATTAAGGTTCTACTCAATGGTCCAAGCTGCTTGAAGATTTAGGGCCACCAAGGCTGGCGCCAGTTGATAGTGCTCGCTGGTGACGCATTTATTGCGCCAAGTGGAATACACCCCTAATAAAACGCAGAAACGACAAACATGAATTACGGGCAGTGTTTCTCGTCGTTTCAAGTTATGTTGCCTTCTTGGCTTAGTCATCAATCTGATCTTTGTCAGTTAATATTTATTTGCCGTCCATCACACTACCGTTCATCTGACGTCGTCTGTGACACATATTGATCGAAGGAACTGTTGCGTTGGACTAAAACAAAAGCGTTCGAATAGTGGTGAGAATTCCTCCTAAACAGTCATGCTTTCGTTGCGTGGTTAATGTGATATAGCATACAAAACGAATAAAACAAACAAACTTTCTAAATTGTTTCACTTCTTTTTCACCCAAGTTAAATTACATAGTGACGAACTATTACTGCTGACTGAAAAAAAATCTGACAGAAATCGCAACTTCTTTTCCACTGGAGTTGTCCATTTAATTTGCGTGCCTTTTGTTGGACCTTTTTTTCATTCAACTCTCCAAGCTGGTCGCCATCAGTTGTCGACTTTATCGGCAGAACTATGGTGCGCACAGAAAACAATTTGCTTCGAATTTTT
>Ga0210059_1008196_pt1 | contig 16537 bp, 26 predicted proteins | sample Ectturendosymbi2_FD_188042 | JGI IMG/M metagenome (GOLD analysis project Ga0210059, IMG submission 188042) | Ecteinascidia turbinata endosymbiont from Florida, USA - Sample 2 (SPAdes) (version 2) | ecosystem: Host-associated > Tunicates > Ascidians > Unclassified | place: Key West, Florida...
TGAGGGGCATCGACTCGACAACCTTCCGGTTCCTTCAATGCCCTGGCGTCCTTGCACTGATTTGTGTTTTTTCTAGCTGAATATTAATTATCGCCAAATAAAATCAACTCAACTCAACCCATTATCACAGATTACCCGCTTATCATCATTTGCAGACAACGTGATCTTGTTGGTCTGTTCTGTGAACAGTTCATGTCTGTGACTTCGAATCACATTCATCATTCTCATCTGCTTCTCACCTGAGAACAAACAATTTTTATAGTCTTCAAAACAGATGCTTTTCTTGAAAACGCCCCTCTTCACACCTTTACATTTTTTCTCTTCCTCCCTTTTGAGCGTTTTGAAAGCGTGCAGTTTTGCTCGCAATCCCACAAACTCAGCAATAATTTCTCTTCCTGCTTCATCTTTCATCATCCCAACGACTTTTTGTTGACACCTGTTGGGGTACCTGAAGGATGATCTTTCGAGAAATTTGACGTGTCGAATCGTTCTTGGCCATCATTGTGAATGCCTTTGTAGAAATCATCTGTTTCGATTTCACAGCAAAGGCTGTCAGTGTCCGTGAACAGCAGATTTGCTTTTGACCTGAATTTTGATTTCATATAGTTGCAACGAAAATCAAACATCAAGGTCTTTGACAAATCAAGCATTGACATGCCAAGATAGGTTAGTTTGTTGAATTCTAGTTTAGTTTTTTTTCACGTGCAACGCTACGAGATTTTCATCAAATATAGTGTGATGATCAATTCCTTAAGACTCTTTTCATTATTGATTAAACGAATGTTGACTCGGTTTTGGATATTTTACATCGTTTTCCCAAAGACACTGTTGTTCATGAGCTTGGAAAAATCTTTTTCAGAGTCATTTGTTGCTTTTGCTCTCAATTCCGTATTCAAGTCGATGTATGGTTTCAACCATGATTCTTCTCTGAATGAAATTCAGCGGGGAAACTTTGTGAGTTTCATTCCCAAATCCAGATACTGTTTGAAATTTTTATGGTGAGGAACATATTTTTTCTTGTATTTCAAATTGGGAATCAACTTTTCAACTTTATTGATGAGCAATCGCTCTGGCGCGAGCGGATAATCGTTATGCCAATCATTGAATTTTTTTCAGGTATTCTAGATCAACTTCAAGAATGCACCCAAACTCATCGCGGTCTGAAAAGCTCTCCCAATTGTTTAGTTCTTGTTTGTCCATCCACTTGACATCACTCACAGGCAATGGCTGTGACATTGCCCAACCAAAGAGATTTAATAATATACTTGCTTGGCTCATCAGGATTGAAGTTTTTCATGTATTTGTTGTTTTGCTATGGCATATCGTTTTGAAATCATTGAGACTCCACCACGAATGCCTTGTTCAATCATCAACAACATATCTTGATCGCTCAACAATTCAAGTTGAATTATGGTTTTCTTCAAGCAAGCATCCCAAGCCAGTCCGAGTGCGGTGTAACACCATGCTGGATCCAATTCATAGTTTTTCGAGCAGATGTCTCTGAAATTTTCAAATATATCAGCAAGCAAAAGAACGTCTGTTTGGAGATAGAGGTCATGGTATTCTTTCATCGTCTTCATCCCAAACTGTCTCCACACATTTTTGCATGCTTGTAATCTTCATCCGAAATTTCCGAATCCATCAGTTTTGAGAAAAACGCATCTTTGGACGGAAGTTGTTTTCATTCAATTTTTTCCGGAGAATCAAACCAATCATATGGAATGACACCTTTTCTCAGCAACAATTCAAAGTTTTTAAAATATTGTTTCACGTTTTCGAACTGGTGTCTTTCAAGATTATTTGTCAACTTATCCATGTTACTTGCCATAAACTTGAAGCTGTCAATGAATCATATCTTATATTTTAGTCGTGAGTCTTCATAAACACTTTGTGAGAAGCTTATATACTTTTCTTCATTGTTTGGAATGCAATCAATATTACCTTGCGTTTTCCCGAGACTCTTGTTGAATAGGTGTAAGTCGTAACCAGCCAAATTATGAAAAATGACCGGAATATGTTTCGGTTTTCTGAAAAGCAAGTTGCATTTGTTGTGAGCTGCTCCTCTGAGTTTGCCAGAAAAGTGACAATGGTTTCAAACTTTCTTATCACCATCCTCAAACAACTTTTTCAAATCCAGCATCCAGTTGTCTCTTCAAATATTCGTTCGTCTTATTCCGTCAAGACCATCTCTTTCACTTCTGATGACCAAACTTGGTTTATTTCCTTCTCAAGCGCGTCCACAAAGATGTCAGCAACATTTTCAGCTTTTTTGGTTTTTGTGAAGAAAATGGGCTCTGAAGACTTGCCAATACATTTCACATAAAAGCAGAATTCAGACGGTTGATGCTTTTGATATTTCTTTGTGAAACTTTTATCTGGGTCTGGCTGACAGGTGTGAATTGGTTTTGTGAAACTTTCAAAATCTGCATAGACAACTATTGGCATTCTCATCCAATGCTTGTTATTTTTAAACTCTAGGACAGTGCCTTTTTTCGGCAAGGCGTTCCTAATTGCATCGTGGTTCTGACAATAATCCTCATGTTTTGCAAGGGATTGTTTGCTTGCGAAGTGATTTAGACATCTCTTCTTTTTTGTGTCCATTTTGTGAAGACTGACTTGAACAAAGTTTTGACATGTTTCTGATTAGACATAGTGCTTCTCAAGAAGAAGGTTCATTATTGAATTTCTTTTGAACTTGGATATTCTCAGAGGGTAAACACTGTTTTCATATCCAAGCATATTAACAGCAATTTCTGGATTTTGTTTCTCAAACCTGTCAATTACTTTCAAGCTCACCAGAAATTCAATTCCTTCAAAAATGAGAGATTATGCTTGTTTTTTCAAAATTGTTGTGATTCGTTCAGTCTCTTTCAACTGGATGCAAAGCTCTTGCGATGCACCATTTGAAGCATTGATTATCCTTGTCCTTCACATGGAATATTGCTTTCTTGTTTGCTGATTTTTTCGGAAGAGGGACCCAAGAACTGCCATTAAATGGTTTATATCCAATGGTGTGAATATCAAGTGCCACGATCGAGTGAAATGTCCAACCACTTCCATTCATCTGAAATTTCGCAAGTTCTTCAAGGACTTGTTCTATCAAGAGACTCCGCAGTTCATTCATGTTTGTTGCTTCAAGAACAATTTCAATTTGTGATCGAAAGTGACGTTCTTCCGTAGACTTTCACCAGCCTCGAGATTTGTTTTCTCCATATTTGCTCTCAAAAAGATTTTTACTTTGGTTTGTGTCTGGGTTTTTGCAAAAGCCTTTCGTTTGACAGCAGTCAAAAATGATTCTGAGTCATATGTCACATTGCTGCTCGGTTCAAGGGTGAACTGATTTGTGAAACCTTTGAAGGCAGACTGTTTTATCTCCCCTAATTTCAGCACTTTCTGATCAATCACATCCATCAGTTGTGCTCTTTGGACTTTTGCAGCATTTTTGATTCCGAGTTTCTTTGCTTTCGCCAAGAGGTTTCGTTTTGTCAACTGTTCCAGATCAACAGGTTTTGAAAACAAATTTTTCAATTGTACTTTTTTGAGTTTTGAAATTGTTTTGAAGCCTCGAAGTCTTGCTTCGGCTCTCAGTCAATGAGAGTTCTCTCTTTCACGAGAAACTCTCTCAACAATCCATCTTCTTTGAGATGACTTCTCAACTTTTCAAGTGTTTTTTCATGAATTTATTATATGGTAAAATTTCTTTAAATGAAATTTATCAATTCTTTCACAAAAAAATAACAAAAAAAATTTGTTACTCTTTCTGAAACGGGTTAAATTATCAATCACATTAATTTTTCTATTTTTCCACACTTTTCCGTTGTTGTATATGAAAAAAGCACAGCATTTTCCGTAATATTCTTCAGCGCCTGCAACCCTTGGGAAAGACATTTTTCACTTGTTTCAAGGTCAACAACCTCGCTTGACCTTACGCATCACCTTCTCTCTCGATTCTTTTCAATTTCAAAAGCTTTGTCGACAAGTCTTTTTTCTTCTCTGATTTTCCACGTTTGTTTTTTGTTCATGTGAGTTAATCCTCTAGTATTTTCTTTCAATACACAAATCATTGTGGGCCTTGAAACATTCATTTATAATATGATAAATTTTCCTTAAATTAATATTTAACACTCATCTTGTTTCCATCGCTCTGTAGAATGAGACTTTTATCGCTGATGACAACCGCAAATGCTTCTGTGTCTTCCAGGGCGTTTGATGAGAACTGTGCTTTTATATGAATATCAGTCGTCGAGTTTTTCAATTTTTCGCTTTGTTTTGACATGTCAAAGACAAACATAGGGAACAACTCTTTGTCATCCGGAGAATTCATGATTGGACTTGAAACCAAATCTTCAACACCATAAAAATTTTCCTTAAAGGCTGCGGCATCACCATAAAATCCACTAAATTTTTGTTGGGCGAAGTTGGTGACATATTCAAGCTGGGGATACTTTCGGCCATTCAGCATCACAAACATGCTAGTGAGATTGCAGTAGTCGAAAATTGAGGGACTGTGCACCTGATCTCCAGATTTGTTTCTCTGAAAAGCTACAATAATCCAACGAGATTTCTCCGGGATGATTTCACCGACAATCGCCAGCTGAAATTTCTCGTTTGTGGAACTGAGATCGCATTGTGTCATTCGATAGCCGACTAAGTTGCTTTATTTTGAGTCAATTGTTTTGTAGAGCGCAACTTCTTGCAAATTTGGAAGGACATTTGGCATACGCCAGCTCACTTTTGTCAAAACAACCTTTCCATCATCACCTGCATTGGTTTTGAAAATCGCGCCATTGTCACTCTTTCTTGTGAGAATGAGTTCATGCTTTTAACCATATAAAATTTTTCATGGTCGTCACAGAACCCAAAGATGTGTTTTGGTGGGATTCTGAATGAAAATGTGCCTCTCGGATTTGGCTTTTGAATGACGTAACTTTGTCTGGTTACAAAAACTGTGTTATTTTGAAGATTCACTGCTGTGTGAACCACAATTGGTTCAAACCAAGTGATTTTTTAAAATCATCTGAGAATTCCAATAGTCCAAGCATTATAGTTGCTTGACCTGGGTAATTCAGGCTTTCAATCTCATGTCCTGAAAGTTTATATTTGATGTTGCTGAAAAGATGCATCATGGCATTGTTTGTAAGCGTGATGACGTCAGTTTCAGCGTAAGCAGTATCGTCAGCGTTTTTCACCAGCTGACCATCGAAAAACAGATAAGACGTACACGGATGTGTGAACAAGACTTGGGTTTCGATAAGTATTTTGATTTCACCACCAGGGTTGTTGAGATTAATGCCGACAATTGGGGAATATTCGTTAAATTCGTATTTTTCGACTGATTGGTCTTTTTGAAGTTTCTCAGTTATGTTAAAAATTTCCATTGCTTATAGTAGTTTATTATATATAATTTTTTTTGTTTGTTCATTATCACTGGTTCAACCGTCTGACAAGGTCTTGACTTTTGATTGCCCATTGTCCGGACCCCGCTATTAAGTTGTTTAAATTTGGTGTTGTCACTTGTGATGATGCCATCTGCGATGCTGAAGATAAAATTTGTTGTGATTTAGGGATCAATTTTGCACTTTCAAATTCGATGGATTTTTGCCTCGCATTTCGAGCAATATTCAAAGCGGTGTTAACAACTTGCTTTTTACTGATAAACCTTGACAAAAAGTCTTGGTTTTGAAAACAATCCGGAGCCACCGACTTGGCATTTTCGTTTGTATCCACGTTTAATAATTAGCATCTTTGTTATTTATTTAATGTGAGCATTAAGTTTTTATAAGCATTGCGAGACAAAATTTTTTGTCTTAAAAGTTGGTCTAAAATGCTGACGATTTCGTTTCGAAGACCAGTGTTTCCTGCTTCTTTCGAAGCCATCAACAATTCCAACCGTTCACACAAGGCGTTTGGGTCACTTGAGAGAAAGACTCCTTGTCCCAAAGCTCCAGGTCTTCATGCTTTTATCTGTTCTCGCTTCGCTTTTTGCTTTGGTATTTTCACACGTTTGTCCCAAATTGGCTTTATGATATTCTTCCATTTGTAGCCTTTGCATGTTAAAGGTCTATCTGGATTGCCTGGATGTTTCATTGCCCCTGAATTAACCATAATTTCTTCACAATTTTCCATGACTTCTTCTGTTGCAAAAACAGGCTCTGGATTTTTCATGACAATTAAATCCCACAAACCTTGGGCCTCACGATATCTTTTATCGTTAATAACCAAATCATTTCCATCTACGTCAAGCTGAGCATTACCCAGATAAAACTGTCCACCTTTACTTTTGAGACCAAAAGTTTTATCACCATCCTTTCCATACGAACCAAGCAGATATTGTTCAGCAATTATTCCGATATCAATTGGTAATGAAGGTCCTGGTAACGCTTCAGGTTGTCCTCCGACTTGACCCGAAGGCAATGCGGGAGGTACAATTTCTATTGCTTCTTGAAGTGGTGTTAATTTAGAAACAATATCTTCAGATGACTTTTTGTGTTTTTCAGTTGTTGCTTTGAAGATTTTTCCAAAATCTTCATCAAATGATTGTTCACCGATGCGCTCTGAGCGAAAATTGTTTTGAATTTTGTTCTTGGTATTGATATTTTCAGCGACAAGTTAGTCACGTTGCGATGCGTCTTTAATTTTTAAGATGCTCATTTTATTATATGTCAAAAATTGTGATGGGGCCCAAATTAACAACAATAGATAAAAACTTTTCTTTACAACTTTGGGTCAATACTCGATATTTTTCGCTATTCTTCAATTTGCGCTGGTGTGAGTTTTGGTTGTTTAGAATCCTTCGCACTGTTTTTTAACTTTTATTCCAAGACTTTCTTTTTCATTTGGCATTTTATATTATAGTTTTATGAGTTCTTTGTTGTCAACCCAAGAGTTGAAACTTTCTGGATAGCCCTTCCATTTCACCAAAGACCTTGTTTTGCCTTTCTTCACAACCTTCTCAATTCTAAAAATTTCTTGTGTTGTTTTCTGAAGTTCTTTTTCGTACAATATGCCTTGTACTGTATCTCTTCACCGTTGTAGCCAGTTATTTTATAAGTAATCGGATTTGTGTGCTGAACTTTTGAAACGGTGAAGACTTCTTCGGACCAATTAGGGGTAAACACCTTCTCAAAAGTCTCTTTTTCTTATGAATTCGGACTTTATCTCCAATTTTAAACTTTGCCTAAATTGGGCGTCTTTTAAACTCTGGATAGAGATTTCATTAAACTGTCAGTTCATTTTCTTTCTTACTTGCATCAACAGGTGTCATTTTTATGCTGCTATGTTTGGTTTCATTATATCTCTCAACAAAGCTGTCAAGGACGTCAATATATTTGTTGGTATTATTTGCTGTGAAATACTTACACATTTTTTCCTTCATTGTGTGATTCCAGCGTTCAACAACACTTGATTTCTCCTCGTTCTCAGTTGAGTATAGTTCAACACCCAACTCTTTCACATGCTTATTATAAAATTATTTCCCTTTGTCTGTCCAAAGCTTTTCTGGTTTTCTCTGTTTGAAAATCTCCTTCAATGCATTACTCACTTCAATTCCACTTTTGGTTTTCAATGGAAACATCCTCATTTTGAAATTCCGCTTTTGGTTTTCAATGGAAACAGCCGCATTTTGAAAATAAATCAATCACAGTCAGAGGATACTTGCCACCACGGTCAAATTTTGAAAATGATTGCATGTCCACAAGATCTGCAGTCCAGATTTTATCGATTCCGTTCACATACACTTTTCATTTTCGGAATTTCTTGACAACTGGTTTGTGAAGTTCGTTGGCTAATTGGTCAGTCCAAATCACGTTGTCGTTTTTTAGCCCCCATCCAAAGTGTTTCTTTGTCCTGATGATTTTGGAAACAACTCCTCGTTCCATTCTTTCTCGAAGTGTTGGGTTGAAGATTCCGTCAAGGTCCGTCAGCATCTCTTTGTCACATTTTTCATTGCGTGTTTTCGTATCTTTATTTTTCACATAACAAATGTCATGATGATAAGCAGCTTTATCAACTCTGTTCTTTTTCTTGCGTATAAAGGTTTCCCTCCGAGTTTACATGCTTTGTTTATTGCAGAAAGGCGCGCAGACGAAGCATAGTGAAGGGATGGATGCAGCACGTAATTGCACAAAGCGCAGTCGCAATTTTTGGGCCACCGCGGGTGGTAGCAGCATCGGCCCATGAGCCGAGTGCTCGGTTCCTTGCTGAAGGGAACAACCGGCGAGTGGGATTGAACTCCTGCCTTACAATTGTGAGGCCAGCTCTTTACCGAAAGAGCTAACCGGCCATCCATGAACTCTGTTGATAGGTTTTGACCATGCTTTTGGGGTCATATCAGGATTCAAACGTTTATTCAATTTAGTGCCGGGTCCTATGAAATTGTGACCAGGAGGTGGCTTTCAAATGGGAGGCTGTTGGTTGCGTTGTTCAAGAAGCTGTCACCACTCACTCCACTGCTTACAAACTTTGACTTTTTCGTTCCACAAACAACACAGATGCCTTGAAGCATTTGATGATTGTTCTTGGTCATTTTTACTTTCACATCTTTTGTTTCTGTAAATTTACAGCATTTAACACAATACATTTCTGCCATTTATTAAATGAATATAAAAAACCTAAGTTGGTGTGAAAACACCACAAATGAAAACAGCCACCCTCTTTTGCCTCGACGTTTGAGGGGCCTGACTGTTGGAAAGTCAGGCTGTGGAAAAACAACACTGCTACTTAACCTTCTGCTTCAACCACGTTTGCGGGATTATTCGAAATTGTCAGTATTTGGCAGGTCTTTGCATTATCCAGAATACAGAATTTTGAGAAAAGGTTTCGAAGAACAACTTCCAAAAGAGATGATTATGAATATGTTTGAAAATCAAGATGAAATACAGCGAGAACAGATTTCACTAAGTGTGTTGATTGAAGAATTAGGAAAAAATCAAAACACAAGAAGCAGATGTCATGAACCTATTGAGTGTGATTTTCATGAATCAGCAGACGATGTAGCAGACCCTAAAGAGTTGTCTCCCGAGGAAAAGAATCTCATGATATTTGATGACCTTTTGTTACAAAAACAGAACAAGTGTGAGGCGTGTTACATTCGCGCAAGGCATAGTAACTGCAATTGTTTGTAATTGAGTCAGAACTACTTTAAACTCCTGCGACAAACAATTCGAAAAAATGCAAACTTCTTTTGTCTGTTTCCCCAATACCAAAAGAATATTGACCACATATTCAACGACCATGTGTCTCAAGATATGACGAAAGAACAGTTCAAGAAGTTATGCAAAGCAGTGTGGTCAAAGCAACACAATTTTGTTGAAATTGATTTAATCTCACAAAAGCATAACGGTAAATACAGAAGTGGGTTTGATGATTTTTATATTGTAGAATGAATGGAAAACACAGAACTTCTCGAACAAATCGTTAAAAACTCTTCCCCAAAAACTTTAACTCAGATTTTGCTTCAGATGATTCAACAAAAATAAAGACGACTTTTTACCCCCCAATTGAGTTAGACAGCACATGAAAATATGAAATGGCTTTGGTGAACTTGGAAACATTTTTAGATATTCTCCTGGTTTCGTTGAAGTGCGAAATAATGACAAAGACTCATCACTTATACGACAATGGTTTGAAATACAAATTGATGAAGGAAATACCGACCTCATTGACATTGCAGAAACAATCAAAATTGTAATGAAAAGAAATGGACATAACGACGAATCTATAAAACATCAGCAAACACAAACACCTTGAAAAGTGTCTTGGAAATTTCAAACGACTTTCAGGTTGACTTTAGTGTACAAAATTCAATTTCAAGCGTGTTAGGTTTTGCTAACCAGGTTTACAAAGCGGGCATTCACGAATCGGAAAATCTTGTCAGTATTTTGAGCATTAATTCAATTCTTGTGAATGTGGACGTGATTGGAGGGTCTTATGTTAATGGAAAGACACAAAACACTTTATAGTTTCTTTCCAAACGTGTCCCCAGGTTACAAGATTGTAGATGATCCGAGAAACCTTGTGTATCTTCCAATTACTTTAGATAAAATTCACAAAATGGAAACGGTTGTCACAGACCAAGACGGAAGACAGTTGAATCTTCAGGGAGAAAACCTGACAATTAGATATCACTTGAAAGAAATGTAACTGTATGTAATAAACAATGACTTGTACAAATGTGCATGTAAACATTTCTGAAAATCAGAAGCAAAATTTGAAATGTGCTGTTGAATCAAAGAACCCAGTGAGCATTCGTCTTGGCTATGACGACTTGTGTGAAGATGCTATTCTTGCTTTGACCAATTCTCAAGTGAACAGAATGAAAAAGGCTATGAGAATGGAAAAGGCATCACAATAAAAATGAGCAAACGTCAGGTTGTTTATAACATGGAAATTGAGGGCGGGTTTCTAGGCATGTTAGCTGGTTTGGCCGCAAAAGCCTTGCCGTTTTTGGAAAAGACTGTCTTGCCAACTCTCGCAACTGGAGCGCTTTCAGATGTTGGCTCGGCTTTGGCACAAAAAAGCAACAAACAAGGTGATGGGAAATGGGTTGCATTTGAAAAAAGGATCGAACATCACGAGAGCTGATGGCCAAGGCTTGTATTTGAAACCATACAAAGGCTCAGGGCTTGGCAGAGTTGGTTCTGATTTGTATTTGAAACAAGGGGGTCAAGTTTGTGGCAGTGAGGTTCTTTTGTTGGGACCGAATTCTCCTTTGAAAAACATACCAGTTCTTGATTGGTTGCTATAAAAGCGGCAAGGTGTAATGATTTTCATTCATTAAATAAAAATGAACAAGGCTCATTTATACAGGCTTAAACAAATTCATGAAATTGAAAAAGAAATTCATGAAGAAAAAATCAAACAAGAGTCAATCGTAAAAAAGTATTATTGTGTAATTAAATTTTGCGATGGTTGTTTCTTGGTTGTTCAGTTTTGTATGCTTTTGTTGAATGTCGGCTTTTTATCCAATTTTCAAGAAATCATAGTGAAAATTTCAAGTATGATTTTACAAGGTTTCAATCTGCTTTTTGGTGCTTTTTCGATTTTCTTGAAAGGAATAGAAAAAAATTTGTTCAAAAAAATTCAGGAACATGAGAAGAAAAAAACGCTTGTTGAGAAAGAAGCAAACACAATCAGAAACTTGGTTAATCTAAATTTGAAAAAATCCTTTATGAAATGAAAAATACAGGAAGAAAGGTGAAACACTTGACTTAGAGTTTGTTAAAATGATAACAAAATAAAAGGCACATGAATCCTATGTTTAAAATAAATGGAAAATATGAAGGTTGAAAATGTTGTGTTGCCTAGCAAACCTCAGAGTAACTTTCAAATCGAAGATGCGGTGAAAAAATTGAAAATACGAAACTTTCATGGTGTTTTCCTGAGAGACACGTTGCTAAAGAAACCCAGGAAACACGAATGCTGAATCATGAACTTGGATGATTCTGCTGGAGGTGGGACACACTGGGTTTATTGGTTGAAGCATGGAAACGATAAATGTTATTTTGACTCATTTGGATTGCCCCCACCAACTGAATTGAACAACTATCTCGACGGTGATGTGGTCTATCCAACTGAGCAAACTCAGCCAAGACAAGAAGTTTTTGCAGTCATTTATGCTTTTTTGCTCTGAAAGAGATGCAAAAAGGAAAGCGCCTCCAAGAAATAATAGGTCCTAAACATTTTTGGTGATATAATAAACACTGGCTGTAGATAAATTTAGACGAAGCCCCACCACCACAATTCAGAGAAATGTGGGTGAGGTTTCACATGAATATTTAAACAACTTTTTTATGAAAAGGTCAAGCTATTGACATGAATGGAAAAACCATCTCGAATTTTGGCTCACCGCAGGACCCAAAAGACGCAGTGAGGAGAAAATATACAAATGAAAAATTTTTTCAAGGAGATGCTCCGATTGATATGGAGAAAAAACCGATAAAAAACGTTTTGTCTCCGGTTGATGAAGGTGATGTAGCGACAAAGGCTTATTGTGATACGAAATTGTCGCTTCTGGGTGGAAATATGCAAGGAGACATAGCAATGGGTGGGCATTTAATAAGGCATTTGGGCGAACCAACGCATCAAAATGAGGGGACTCGAAATGGCTGTGTTGATGAAAATTTTTTGAAACGAGACGGGAGTAATTGGATGCGAAATGATTTATCTTTAGATGGTTTTAGAGTAAGAGGTTTGGGAAATCCACAAACAGACCAAGATGGTGTGAATTTGAGAACACTTCAGGCTTCGGAAGCACGTGTTTTACAAGAAGCGCCAGTGCCGCTGACACGGTGGTAAACGATGCGATACAAAACCATGGAACAATGGTTGGAAACGCTGTGTTCCAGACTTTGAATAACGTGCCTGAACCTGAAAATGAAGATGGTGTGGTGAATCTTGGATCAATGATCAGAAAAATTCATAGCGAAATTGAGTTTACAACCTCTTGGAAGCACAGAAATATCTTAGACTTGATGATGAAAATCAAATGGTTTCGAATCTCAAAATGAACAATAACAGAATTGTTCCGTTGGCTGACCCTAGACAGCCAGTCAGCCATGTCATGCAGTTAATTTGAAAACTTTGAACGCCGCAGTAAGTTCATTGACTAAAGATTTGAGTCCTGAGAGCAGAAGATATACTGACCAATTAATACTTGCAACGAATGAAAATATAATTAAAAAAGTTATGTTCTTGGATGGGACTTCTTGACCAGAACATCAAGATTACAATGGGAAAAAAAATCATGAATCTTGGTCAGCCGACTGACACCGACGATGCTGTGACAAAACGATTTGCAGATTATCAACTAAGAAAGATAACCTTTCACGTTAATCCAGAAGGCGCTCAAGAAAATTTGAAAATGAATAACCATAAAACATTCGGACTTGCGAATCCAACAGAGAACGATGCCGTCCAAAAATTTTACGTGGTCTAAAGAGTCCGCAATATACATCGAGAATAAGAAAGGTTGCAGACTCGAGTCACACGACTTGAAAGACTTGCTAATCCAACTGTGTCAACACAACCTGCAAACCCGTTTGAAAATTCACAACCTACAACCACACAGCCCGGCTCATCGAGTAACTGAGATAAAAGTTTGACATTCAAATCAGAAGCAAACCTTCGTGGATGGATAAATCTCACTGAAATTTCCGTGACAATGGACATAATTCAGAGTTAAAATAAATATGTTTTGTTATATGCCTGACAATTTAGACACAGAAAAGGTGCATTCTAATCTGTGGCAAACAAAAAATTGAAATGCACATTAACAAACTTTTGTGAGAGTTTGGGGGAAGAAAAAACGTTGAAGCAAATAGATTCTGCTTTTGAAACGTGGCAGAGTGTGTCTGAATTAAAATTCAAAAGAGTTGAGCCCGATGAAGATTGTGAGATAAAAATAACATTCTTAAAATCAAATCAACTGCCTATACAAACTCAACGGACAAAAAGGTGGAACTTTGGCACGCGCTTTCTATCCTGGAAAAAGTTAAATTTGCGGAGATATCCACTTTGATTCCGAAAATTGGACAGACCAAAAAACAGTTTCAGGAGATGGGAAATTCATCTTATTCGGCGTTGCTACTCATGAATTGGGACATGCTTTGGGAATTCACCACTCTAACGAAAAAGATTCTGTGATGGCACCATTTTACAAACATTGATTTTCAACTGAAAACAAACACGAGATACTTTCTGAAATGTTGTATTGTATTGAGTAACGTCTTCACTCCCACACGCAAGGCGCTTGAATTTAAACATGCATCGCTGTAACATGGAATACGCAAATACATGAAGGAAGACGAGGATAGATACATGGCGGTAGTAGAGAGTATACGCTTGATGGCGCAAATACATTTACTTTGATGAAACACAAGATTTTGAGACATACGCGTGAATGACGTCATCATGTTTATCATAATGTAGTACTGCGATGACTTCCAAGTACATCGATTTATAAAATGCATGAGGGAGTGGGAGGCTGCGAAGGACCAAGGGTTATCTAGGCTGCAGACCTCCCAAGGGCTAAACTGCTTATTTTGTAAAGGGAACAGTGCATAATAGTTAGTAAAAGTCTTTTGCTCTGGGTATAAAATGAAATATGGGTAATGCGGTTATACGGAAATTGAAGTAAAATGTATTGCAAGCAAAGCCAAGCCACCAGAAGAAAATGGTTTAGAGTTATCAAATTAAACATTTACTGTTTTCACACATTCAAAAATATTCGTGTATGCTAGAGAGGAAATGCGTCAAAAGCTGTAGATCGCTGCAGCACCGCAATGGTGTTACGAGATTTAAGCAGGTTGAGAACCAGTCGCGCAATCATGCTTTGCGGAAAATAACTTGCTGTCAACGCATGCTGATAACGGAAATTCGCTATTTTGTGCCTACAGGCTACAGCATCCCATTACTTCATACGCTGGTTTGATGCGACCAATTTTTGTGAACAACCAAACGATATAATATTTAACGGAGATACTTCATTATTTGACAATTTCCACTGTAACAACGTTACTTAATTAAATCAACCACTTGGTTTGTGTACACCAATCAATAAGAACATAGAGTATATTTCTATTATCCGAGTTATTTCTTATTTCTTATACTCCTCCGAAAAAAGTGCCAAATACGTTTTAGTTTTTTATTTCTAAAGGAATTCTTGACCAGATTTCTATTGCACTATGTTTTATCATTTTAGCACCTGAGTTCGAGCGTGCTTTTGGTAAAGCAAACTGCAGATAGCTGTCAGAGCGGTTGTTACTTGTTGAGCATTCACAAGCAGGAAGCAATTGAGCATTGCAATGTTTACAGTCCATTCATCTAGGTTTAGGTGGGAAGCTCACTTTGCACTGCTGCGCTAGCAGCCATATATTCAGAACAGAAAAAGCATTCCAACACATACAATTAACACACTTACGTATTGTTGCAACCTCTCCGGTGGTGTTGCGTTGATTGCGTGATTCACCACGAACGGGATGTGCGTAAAGAACAACACCATACATATATGTGGCGCGAACAAGCAATATTAGAGTGATCGTGGCGTGTGATCTCTGGTGATACTAACGATGTCAACGATTGAACGTAACAATAGCGTACGCGAAGAGTGATCATGGCATGTGAACTCTAATGTTGCTTGCTACCACAGTGCGAAGCTTTGCGCATATGCCGCTCGGGATTTCCGATCGCAACAGTATGCATTTTGCTTCTGGCAGTTTGTTATTCAAGTATAAATAGTCGCTTGCATTGGACGTTTTGTTTCAGAATTCAAGGAAGGTAATATCTTTGCTGTAGAGTTAGATGTCAAGTATTTTGCCAAAGTCCATCTGTTTATAATCAACATCAATTCCGTGTTTGAAGAGATCATCAGGTGAAGTGACGGTGACCCATTTTTCCGATGTCTTGAGCTTAGCTTATATATTGCCATTTCGAGTGTAGCAAGAGGTAAAGGTATCAGAACAGGATTTTTGCATGTACTTCAGTAGCTTGTACCGTAGAGGTGTGAGATCTTCACAAACGAAGACGTGCTGTCTTCCTTCGATATTTTTGAGTTCCCGTTTGTTGGCAAGAAACTCGTTTCTTTTTTTGTATGACACAAATCTTGCAATGATTGGACGTGGATTCTCATTGTTTCTCTTTTGTCTTGGTCGATGTACTCTCTGTATTTCATTATCTTCGAGATCGATTTCGAGCTCATCTGCTATTTTGAACAAGACCTTTTCCCATCATCATTGTCCTGTCTATTTTCTTCTACTCCATAAATAAGAATATTTTCTCTTCGTATGTATTGTTCTTGTCTGTCAAGTTGGAAGACCAGCAGATTTGTTTTCTGAACCATCTCATCACGTAGTTGTTCTTTTTTTTCTTCAAGCTGCTTCAACTTATTTTCATATTCAACCATCCTTTTTTGTATTCCGTTTTGATTGTTCTCAAGATTTTGTGTGATATTAGTTAGCTTGTCCAGTTTTTCATTCTGAATGAGCATTTTCTTTCAATTGTTTGATACCTTGCCTGAGTTGAGTTAATTTTTTTTCTTCTTTTGAATTTGAAAGCGACAAAGCTTTGATTCAGACAATGTGTGGGAAACCAAACACCATTGAGGTGAGGGCGATGTTTAATTCGGAAGAAGCGAACGTCATGGTGAGAAAGATTGTTAAATATTCACAGCCAAAAAGGGTCAAGATTGTTTTCACCCTGAAACCAAAACATTTCTCTGAGGGTTCAGAGATTTCTGAAAACTCATTCCAAATTTTGATGAAAAAATTATCAAAAAGGAATCATGATGCATTTGTGGCTTAGAATTTTGGTGTGGGTGAAAATGACTGAAAGCACTTTTTTAACAGATATGTTTATTGAAGACTATGAACATATTTTGATGATATTGCTTTCGTCACAAATGCATTCAAACGTGACGAGGCGCTTTGCCACAGCGATCGTGAATGCTCGAAATCGCTGCAGCGGCAAGTGATTGCTTGAAATTAACGAAGACACGCGGTATTTCGGGAAAATGCGCCAGTAAACTTTGCGCGGACGCGTCACG
>Ga0210059_1008197_pt1 | contig 16537 bp, 13 predicted proteins | sample Ectturendosymbi2_FD_188042 | JGI IMG/M metagenome (GOLD analysis project Ga0210059, IMG submission 188042) | Ecteinascidia turbinata endosymbiont from Florida, USA - Sample 2 (SPAdes) (version 2) | ecosystem: Host-associated > Tunicates > Ascidians > Unclassified | place: Key West, Florida...
TGTACCCCCAGGGGTACATTTGCCTATCCGAAGGGGTACATTTAAGGTTAACAGTAGAAGATAGAAATATATTTACATATTGTTTAATTCCAAATTTTTATACATATATCAGTTAATATTATTATCAAAAGTCACTATATGCCTACTGTTAAATATATATGTGAATAATCATAATAAATTATTGTGTCATAAGAAATTTTACGGGTACATGTTCATCTGTCGAAATTCTAAAGGGGTACATGCTTATCTGTTGAAATGCTGTAGGTGTACATGCTCATCTGTTGGAATGCTGAAGGGACACATGGTAAGAGAAAGGTTGGGAACACCTGGTATAGATGGTAGTGCCTGTTTTGCCTCATGAAGTGAAAGTGCGCTGGGGCTATTTTACCTTTAGTCAAACACAATTACGTAGTGTTTATCTGGAAGGTGCAATATACCGAGACAATGATTTAGGGTGTAGTGGAAGGGCTCATGATTTGTGATTAGGATTTAGACTACAGTTCACCCAATGCAGAAAAGAAACTGCCAAAAGCTTGCCAGTACAGAAACCATGACGAAATTCATTCATTCATGCATCTCGAAATTACCCATTGGAGATGTCACGGTCAACTAAGTAGGTCATGCGTTCTGAACTTGTCATGTAACCACTCCAATCAATCATGTTCATCCAAAGACAAAATAACTCGAGCACTATTGTGCCTCATGAGACAAAACAGGCATTACCTTACATTAACCAGAACCTCCAAGCAACATGCCTGTATGTTACTGTAGAATTTGCAACTTTGTGGAGTCAAGGCGGAGTCGGATTTGAATATTTCTATGATTTGCGAAGGAGCGGATGCGAAGCAAAACCTTTCGGAGGAGCGGACGCGGAGTCAAAAAAATGAGACTCCCTCCATCTCTGGTTGGAGAAATTCTCACTACTGTCAACATGGCCGAGTGAGAATTTAAGTGACTAGACAATTGTCAGTTCGTGTCATTCCTTTGTTGTATTTGAATTTTCTTTTGATGTAGCCTATTTACAGAAGACTGCATGCCAAAATTTTTAGATCCCTTGTGATGAACATTTCGAAAAACAGACAAACGTCTACAATCAAGCTTTTGGACTAGGGTCAGGCTTAGCATTCATGGTTAAGGTTTTGTGTTAGTGTTTAGGGTTATCATGTAGGGTTAGGGTTCAGTGATACTGTCTAAGGTTAGGGTTTAGGGTTAGCGCTTAGGGTTGGAGGTTAGGGTTTACGGGTTAACGATTAAGATTTAGGGTTGAGGGCATATAGTTACAAACAATTCATAGCCACCTTAATCCTTTAATCTGAGAAGCAACTGACATGTAAAGAATAGGTCATATATTTTGTAGAGGTCAGCACTTTGATTTGATACGTTTTTTAGTCTTTTCAAAGCAAAAACCGGATGAGGTCGTTTAGACACTGCCAAAAGTTTATAGCATTCACTTTGGAGTTTAAGCAGGAGTAGGAGTCCAAAACTTAAAAATGTGTCGGAGTCGGAGTATATTCAGCCGAAGCAAGAGCGGATACGGAGTCAAAATTTTCAGACTCCGCACACCTCTGATAGCCACCACAAGCGAATTGTCGTAATTAACTTATCCCGATATAACAATAGTGCAACCTAGTATCAGTAGAGCAGTGGTTCCCAATCTTTTTTGTCCGCAGAACACTGCAAGGTTATTTTAAGTGAACCCCTGCCAAGTAAACATAAACACTTTTTTCACACAAATTTGGTTTCGTGCTGCAAACAAAATTATGTACAATAAAAGTAAACATAAAACATAAACAATTCAACGAGAAGCGCGTCTTAGTGAGAGCAATGTATTTGTTTTCTGGACTGCAACAATTCTGAAAAGTTCGGCTAATAGCTGATAGTTGAATTCCTATATCTAATATAGCGTCCAATCTCGATACTTGGTCTTCGTCTGCGCATAACGGGGAAAACCAGATTCACATAAGAGTTGTGACGACACTGCGCATCACCAATGAGCAAAACAGGGAAAAAGGAAAGCTAGATCAAACGATATAGCGGCTGCCACACGCTCAAAGGGTTAAAGAATATGTCCGCAGCTGGAAAGTATGGCTCGTGGAACCCTTTAGATTTGTGTACAGAACCTTAGGGTTCCACGGAACCCACCTTGGAAAAGCTGCAGTAGAGTGATCTCGTCGAATGAGCTCTATTGCTGATGGTTGCTTTCCCGTTAGTTTAATTCCCCAAACTGCCATCTTTCTCTTGTGCTTGCCGCAGTACTGTAGTTCAAGGGATACAGATACCTGTGAAAAATGGCGCCCGCTAAGGAAACAAGGCCATAAGGGACTCTGTGTTGCAATTATCTGCATCGCCTTGAACTACTTTGGCAAGCACAAGAGAAAGATGGTAATTCCGGGAATTAAGGTGCCGAAAATCCCAACAATGTCATATGTACTTTCTGCAATAGGCCTGCAGTAAATTTGCTTGCGAAAGAGCTCAGATTTGAACATGGGGGCGCCAAATTTGCTTCTTGCCCCGGGCACCATTTAACCTCGTCACGCCCCAACATATGTAGCAATTTGTCTCTAGGGATGCCAATTGTATTGCCAATGCAAAAATGAAATATAGCTACGTATTTACAGTGCCGTATCAGCCCAAATCTGGGCCCCCCCAAAATGCTCACAGGGGCCCCCCTAATGGTGATTTACAAAAAAAAAACAGTTTTCGACGTTATGCTACATCTTCAAACCGAATGCCCTTCAAAAGAAAATACCTTAAATGCAGACACAATTTTGGCAGAATCAGGCCCGTAGCCAGGTTTTAAGGTTTGTGAGGTAAAATGCATTTTTAGGGGGGAAATATTTTTATTTTTATCATATGTTTAAAACAAATTTTCTGAGCACAACACAACTTTGGAGGCACAAAAAAGATTTGGGTAACTGCCCCCGAATGCCCCACCGTGTCTGCGGGCCTGGGCAGAACCGTCGCCAGAAAGTCTGCCACCTGGGGCCTTCATGTTTGTGCAGGTGGGCTAGATATTCTTAAAATTTATTTTTGATTCACAACATGAACAGCATTTGCAGATTGTGCAAATTAATTATAAATATTTTCCCGCAAATACCCATAATAGGCTCATAGTCTCCAACTAAAATTTTTTGAACGAGCTTAATTTGGTGGTAAATCATTGTCATTTAATTGACGGCGATTATTTAGAGATGTCGTAATGAAATGCAAATGTAAAAAAAAATTACAGGAAAGCAGAATTAATCCTATCGTGCAGTTATCAAAACATATTAACGAAGGAGCAAACATGAGGCCGGTCAAAGCATGTGCGCCGCGATGAACGTTTTCTTTCATTAGCACAAATTGATAAACTTTACCGTGGGCTTTAGTGAAATATGCTTATAAAGCGTGCACATTGGGCTTTTTACAGGTCTAAATACGCATGCATAAACCTTGCTGATGTCTGGACTGTTAATCTCCTGGTGCATGGCACATGTTTAGATTAATAACATTTTGTATCTCAAATCGCCTATAAATGTTAACAAATATAGACTAAGGCCTACGTGGACGCAACGGTTAATAACCATAATCCACTAACTGCACTACTCTGCTTTGGGATAACCCCTAAAATAGACTCTTCTAACTGCACAATTAACTCCATCTGGCTGTGCAAATGTGTAACTTTGGTCGTAAGCACCAAAGGTAGCTTGCTGCTATGCAGTGCAAGATAAGAGATGACTACCTGGGCTAGACAGAGTACATTTTTTTACAACACTCACTTCACAAAATACGTTGATCAAGTGGAAATCTGACTTCTGGTCGTATACAATTAGGCATGTAGGCAGGTCTGGATAAATGAACGTGAGGCCCATCAAGGCAAAGCATGCCCGTAACCCGCTTGGGACACCAAGTGTGCCGAAGAGTTTTCTGAGAGGGGCCCAGATTTTTAAACTTTGTCCAATATTTTTAAACTATGTTCAACACATTTTTCCAGGGGGGCGAAAATAATGTTAGGTGGGGGCTTCGCACTCCTCCTGGTTACGGTCCTGGGGCAAAGTCGTGACCGCGAAGCCCCCGACCATGCTTAGCGAAAGTGCGCAGTTAGCTCCCTTTGCCTGCAGAGGCAGGTTGCGAAACTTGCTAGCGGATTGTTGTGCTATTGCTCGTTATCGCTTAAACATACTGTATCACGGTAGTAAAACTACAAGTGTTCACTTCAAGGTACGGTATTGCGCATTTTGCCGCATGTGCCCAGGGCTCCCACTGAGCGTTTTTTCCATCCAGATCTGCTTTTTCGTCGACCTGTGTGTCTAGGTTATTTGACAAATCGCGTTAATCTGTGTTTTTTGAAGTGTTAAACGCATCAGCAACTTCAATGTGTTCAACAATATAAAGATAACTATGCATTACACTGCTTACATGCGCACATCAGGTGAGAAAGTACACATATCGGATGAAGCAGAACGTGTTCAATCGGTTTCATATTCTCATATAAGATCATTGTCAGGGTTATATACAGTGGTGTCTTTAAGGGAAGGTAAGCGAGGCACTTGCCTCCGGCCCCTATTTGTAACTGTAATGTGTAAAGTTCCTTGCTTTCAAAGGGGCCCAATAGCAACTGCAATGTATAAGTAGGCTACTTTGCTTTCAAAGGGGCCCCTAACAGCAGTTGTAATGTATAAATACCTTTCTTTCATATGGGGGTCCAAAGTAACTGTAACGCCTAAGCACTTTTCTTTCAAATGGCCCCCTAACTTCACTGATTTCTAGTGCTTCATATTTCAATTTGGGGGATCGAAGCTTTCCCTGGGGGCTAAGTCGTGACAGGACTGAATTTTGGGCCCCCTGTGACAGCGTGGTCCCCCCCAATTGGGGGGTATGGAGTGCGGCTGATACGGCTCTGGCTATTTAGCAGTGATAGAGTCTCGAAAATCTTTTCGAGACCAATTTTTGCGAGTCTCGGTCTCGAAGGTTTCACGTCTCGTCTCGGTCTTGGTATCGAAGACTACAGGTCTCGGTCACAAGCCAATTTTCTTGAAACTTCAAATACTGCAAGGATATGGCTTAGTAAAACTTCCGTAATTCAACGAGTTTTTTCTTTGTTGTATTTGCACGTAAAAAACACTGAAAACAGGTCCGAAAATGCCAGAAATTCAAAAAAGTTCAATTAAAGAAGTGGTGGAGACAATTTTTGAAAACGTTTGGCAGAATCCACAAGTTTTGAAGTCTCGGTCTGGAATTTTCAAGTCTCGGTCTCGGAATGTTTGATGTAGTCTCGGCCTCGAAGTTTTAAAGTGTTCTCGATCTGGAAGGTTATGGTCTCAACTACATCACTGCTATTTTGTGTTGCCAAAGCAAAAACAAAAGCAGAGTGGAAATTGATCTGTCAAATATTTCATTTTGCGTATAAGATTCAGCGAAATTTCACTATTTAGAATGGTGAAATTACACCAAATGACATTGAAATTACACCAAATGACATCAAGTTTTCGATGGTGTGGCATGAACTTTTTCCTACACACAAGCATGCAAACTTATACCATCTAGCAACACTGTTCGACAACACTAATGGGGTAAGGAATCTCGAGCATGGTGACCAGATTATGCACCGTGTATTCTGCCAAACATTTATAAAATCGTGCCAAATTTACTGCCAAATTACAAAAATGCATTGCAAATAATATTTCCAAAATACTGCCAAATATCTGCAATTTTTTTCATTGAACCAGTGTTTCCCAATCTCTTTTGGCTAGCGCCACCTTTTCTAACAAACAAATTTCTATCGCCCCTCTGCCATGCCTAGCACACATATCAACACAGTTTTTTCGTGCATTTCACTTTAAAACTTAATTTAGTAAACGCTAAGTTTTTGTTTACAAATTACATGCATATATGTTTGTTGATCATACTGTTTTTTATGACATTTGATCACTCAAAGTTAGTAAGACAATAGAAATGTAATTATTAACTAGGCCTCCTATCGCCCCCAACAGCCCATTTCTGCTTCACTGCCCCCTAGAGTTTCTCACCGCCCACTTTGGGAACCACTGCATTAAACCATTGACTTTAAACAATGGACCCAATACTAATTGTGTTGCTTAAGCTCATTTAGGCAAAATTCGAAAGTTAAACGTGAGGGGGGCAGGCTCTCCCAGAAAAAATGGGGGTCCTAGGCCCATGCTGCTCCCCCAGTTTCGCCACTTATGGCTGTTTACCGCAAAGGTCATGAATGTATCGGTGTTGTCAGTTATGAGATCGTCATTGTAAGTTACCTGCACAATAAACGTAAGAATGAAGGTGTTTTGTTTTCTTGTGGTTTCGTCAACCGAGTTGCTTTTGACATGGCCAATTCCACTACGCCGGCCATCCACCATCGTTTTATACAGCTGGTTTGAGGAGAAATAAGGTTAATCAAAAAATTATTTTTTTCAAGTTTCACAAACCGTGTTGCAGCTTATCTCAACTCTCCAATGATTTTACGCTGTTGCCACAATTTCTTTACCTAATCAGAGCAGCAGTCAATAATGTACCTCTAAACCTGTGGAAAGACAAAACGCTTGAAAACCGCTATTGTTGCAAAGTACACAGTGAAACCAACATTGCTTCCATGTGGTTGTTGGATTGGTGCACGACCATTATCAGGGGCAGCCTCGAATGTAAACAATATTTCAAATTAAGCTATCTTATTCAAATCGGGTTCTGTTAACGAACTGCAGAAACAATATCTTAAATTACTACATACGAGATATGAAAAAATTTAAAAAATGATTGTCACGCATACGACATAAATCCGCATTTCAAATCAATGATTAGGACTTGCGTTCCTATGTTGGCGTTGGAGGAATATCAGCATTCAAGAGGAAAAAAAGAGATTTCAATCGATGACTTGGTTTGCCAAGATCTTTAAAATGCTGCAATCTTTCGTATTGTCCAGCAGTCCTCTCTGAAGTGAAGCAAAGAGTGAGACTGTGGCAGGTTGTAATGTGGTGGAACTCAGATATAGTAACGAGGCGAAAAAGCTGATAGCAATGCAATCCTCTTTCAGGAAATTCTTTCAATCGGCTAAGTTGGTTATTTTAAGTTACAATTCGCACAAGAAGATTGTTCGAAGCGTGGAAACACATTTCTCTCCTGCAGATGATTAATGATGAAAAAGTGGAAACAATTCGTGAAAACGGGTAAATTTGTTACAAACCAGGAAAAAGGAGGTGAAAAGGTTGGGCAAAATCTTTGAGACGACAAAACGTTTTACATAAATCAATCGAAATTTTAGGATCAGTGAAATAGTGCTGAAAGTTGGAAAAATTAACTTTTGTTGGCGATTGATGGCCACTATGATGGAAATGGGTGACTGATGAACCTCTTTTTCGGTCTTTCTCAGACAGTTCCCATACTTTTTTTTTGCTCCTCATCAACCAAAGCCCTGCGGCCTGTTTGCTTGTCATCCAAGGCTGCATGCACACTTGAAAAAAACATTCCGTGTTTGCTGAATGAATGTTAAGGTTGGCAATAGTTATTTTTACAAAACCAGATAAAAACTATTGTTGGAATTCCAAATGCAAAGTCTGCAGTTTAGGAAATCAAAGAGCAACCTATCTTCTTCATATCAAGATTGGTCATTGTTTGGATACGACATTACCTCAGGTTTTGTTGTCCTGGGCTTTGTGTGCGCTGAAATCAGGGCAAATTTAGAATAACACAATGCTCAGACTTAGACCAATTCTTAGTTGACTGCGACTGATCATATGACGAGCGGTGCTGCAGACACTGTTGCGTTTGTTTATGCGCGTGGTAGTGGCTGAAGCATACACAAAATACAAGAGACGCAAACACTAAATACCAGTGACTGAAAAGTCTAATTAACCCACGCATCACCTTCAATTGCCTCATTAACTTGTTGAAGAAATGCTGTTACGGACGCCTGCATGTTTTTATACAAATTTTCAAGGTTGAAGCAACTCGCTAAAAGTTTGTTAAGATTCATGAAACTCAACAAAGGAGTTAAATCAGTTTTCACAAGAACGTACAAATTCTCAACAACCTGGAAGGAAAACGTTACATACCAAGTAACAAAGTGTGAGAAGGGCGAGAAACACCTGCTACCTCCGTGAGAGAAACCAGGACGTGTACTGGTAAAAATACTTTCACACGGGCAATGATTCAATGGCAGAAAAGGCTTGAGTTATAAGCATACAATGCGTTTGAGTGAGGCTGCGCTAATTTCACTTCTTTTGGTTCTTGATATTTTCGTTGCAGCATCGGTAGAAGAGATACAGACGCAAATTGTGCAAGCTGTTGAACTGGCTCATGACATCAGGGACAACCAGGCCAACGTGTTCAACTGCACAGAATTAGCAAAAGTTTTCAGAGTTTTCATGAACAGCTTGGAAGATGTTCACACGAAGCCCAACATAACACTGGAACGGTTATTCGAGAGACAGAGACTGTTTCGAGGTAAAGTTATCAGCTGCAATGTTTTTCCACCTTCAGCACCTCAACAGATGACTTTGAGCTTTGTTTCCACCCTGAGCGTGTATTCAGCTTTTGCTGATCTTAGCAAAACAATCAATCTGCTGCTTATTTCAAAATATTTGCAAAAACGTTTCTCAGTCCAACTTCAAATATAGAAAAGTGTATGTCAATTTACAAATGCACCATGTTCATACAATATTTTCAACTTAAAAGTGTGTTTTGGAGATCAGCAATTTAGTATGTTAATCTAATGTCGATTTTCCGATACCACAGAAGCAACCTTCCTTAAAACGACACTGGGCACGAAATGTGGTTTCTAGTAGCAACTATTTCATCGATTTTCAAATTTGAATCAAAGATTAAATGAAAGAATCCAGAAAGCTGCCGCTACGAGTGGTTTATGAGCATCCCACATCGCACAGTTTCATGCTCAATAACAAATGTGATTTTTGAATTCAGTGTACACAGCAGGATAAAAAATTCTTACATTGAAGCAAAAAATCTGAATAAAGTTTTTGTAACTGGTAATGCAAACTGCTTGACTAACGTTGCACTTTATTAAATATACAGTAGGCCAAGAAGAACCACTGCCGAAATTGCGAAACCTTAAAAAACAAGTGCATAGTAACCGTATTGTGGTTGAACCTGTGCAGAGGTTTATCAGATGTGAAATTGTAACCCATCACACCGAAACTCAAATAATTGAATTACAGCAAATATAGAACTGGATCAGAAACCTAGAGAGAAACTCAGGTTTCTTGTTTTGAAAATTTTGCTTTCATATTTAGTTAAAAATGGCGATATTGGAGCATTGTTGAGACATACAGTTGGTGCTGAACTCGACAACCGAGCCTAAAATGGAGCCTAAAATGTAAGGAACTGTAAATGTTCGCAACACTTTTTATAAACATTGTACACCAGCATGCAAAGAATATACATTGTTCTAATTTTTTTCTTTTTTCGGCTTCAATCTTTTTCCAATGAAATGTCTGTTTAACTATATAAAAAATATCTGTAGTAATTTTTGATTTATGGAAATTATGTTTTCATTTTCAGATTGCAGTGATGTGTACGAAAACGGTTATGGAGCAAGTGGGGTTTACCCCATTTGGCTGCAACGCGGGTATCGCTTTTCTTTGTTCTACTGCGATATGGAGACGATCAGCGAGCTCAGCAACAAGACTGGATGGACTGTTATTCAAAAAAGAATGAATGGAGAAGTAGACTTCGAAAAGAATTGGGATAAATACGTCACAGGCTTTGGAAATATAACTGGGGAACACTGGGTTGGCCTTGAAAACATTTATTCAATTACCAGCCAACTTCTGTATCGACAGTTTGATCAGAAGACGGAGAAACCAGGACCGAGATTAAGGATCGACTTTGAAGATTGGGATGGGTTCAGAGCTTTTACAGAATTTGATAATTTCATTATTAACGGACCCACTTTCAAATACAAAATAAACTTTGTAGGAAATGTTTTCGGAACGACACAAGCCCACAATTCCCCATCACCCATAGGTTATAATGCTTTTAGTGCAGTGGGCAAAGATAGCACGAAGCAAAAGTGCCCAAAGCTCATGAGGGGTGGTTGGTGGTTTGATGACAGATGCGGCCCTGCTAATCTGAATGGACCTTATGCGAAATCAAAAACAATCATGGATGAAAACAACATTTACTGGAGCAACTGGACACATGTCAACCAAAGAAACGCTGCATTACGTCGTGTATCGATGAAAATTCAATATTGACAAGGTTACGAAAAAGTTGCATATTATTTTAATACTTATTCATCTTGGCACAAACTTTTTTATGAAAATTAAATCTAACGTCAAAGCACAACTTTGTTAAAGTCCTATGCACTTAAAGACAAGTCCTTCAGTTTTACGTCATTTTCATTATTTGCATCTTGCTATATGGTTTATAAGTACATGAAATTATATTATTTTGGACTATGCAGAAGCAGAAGAAGAAACAACTTGTTGAATAAGCAAATATTTTGATTTCCGTCGTTTATTAAAGTTATTTACTCCGACATTCGCATTAGTTAAACGATGGGTTGGAAAACCTCATTCACATTGTTATCACAGCACATCCACGTGACCATGCTTACACAATTTTTGACTTTTTTATGCTGCAGTTCTTACGAAACTAAACAAAAATTTAAAATCGTTTCAAATTGTTTACCATTGATTTTTTGTTTATTGTAAGTCGATGCACCTTTGCTATTTCAAATATTTTAGTTAGAACGACTTTGATGAACATCGCATTTTCTTTAATGATCCTCTTACAACAGTTCTTTAACATGTAATGGTTTTCATGAAATGTTTCGTTTGTCAAAATATCAACTCAAGTGTGATTGCGAGTCGAACGATATTCAGAATTGTTCAGGGGTGTGAATAAACGTCGTTGAGTTGATACAAATAAGCTGATTTTTAATTTTGAAATAAGTTTGAAATCCTCAGCATAATGGTTTGCTCCAAGCAAAGAGCAAATAGAGTTCACACAATTTAGGTCTTCATCGAACCGCGATAAAATAGTTCTTGCTGATCCTGTAATGTTTACAGATGGAACTGTTGCTTCTGCTTCCCCCTGCAGATTGCCATTGAAACGCATCCAAAGGCATGCATTTCCCAGTGTTTTATTTTAGGTCTATGCTGAACAGTTTTGGAAAATCCAATAACGTTTCCTTCCACAAGTTCCATCTACGACGGCGATATGGTCAAAGAATTAAAGGAGCAGTTTTACAAATCCAAGCTAGATATCCGTTGACGATTATTAAAGTTTTTTACAAATGGAGGGTTAAAAAATGTTACGATCATAAATTCTGAAACTCAATCGAGTGGATTGCTACTTCAGTTGAAAGATTTGTTAGTTTTTTTAATGTAATGATTTTCATCAATTGTCAAAGTTCATTGATATTTGATTCAAACTCTTTAACCATATGTAGAAACAGGAAGGTCAAATCCCCACAAAGCTGTTCACGATGTCTGAAAAAAAGTTAATGAAATACCTTTCGAGGAAGATATCAATTCCTACTTGTTTCCACGCGCAGCAAATCAATGCCTTTGGCGAACTTCCCTCGTGAAATAGTTCTCTTTGTGGAAAGGAAACATTTTTTGAAAAGTTAAATCGGAATTCACCCAGTTTGATAAAAAAAAGAAAAAAAACCCAAGGGGGCGCATATTATGTCTTCATTGACTCTCAAGCGCGATCAGTTATCGTGTTGTGGCCGAAAATGACTTGAAGCCCCACTTGTTTACTTCGGTCTAGCGGTCCATTCAGCAAAACATTGTACCTCACGCATCACATCTCTGCAAGTACTGTAGCAGACAAAGCTCAAGTGCAAGCGCATTTAACTAACATTGTACACACAGGCAGTATGGCTTCGTCAAAAATGGTTTCTTTGCCCATGGACATAAGACCCAACACAAATTAATGAAACAGTCAATTTGGTTGAAACCGTTTTCGGTAGGCCTATATTTATGCATGAAATTGAAATTTTCGGCGAAGGTTTGCGTCAGGGCAACTGTGACATCACAGTGACATTGTGTTTTTCAGATTTCTACAAACAATTAAAGCGCTGTTCTCGAAACTCGGCATAAAAGGACTGGACCAATTCATCGATTCATCTGGTTCTCCTTCTTGATGTTTTAATTACGTAAACAATACTGTGCATTTGATGATTGTTGTTCGGTGAAGCGGTTTTTGACCACATTTGCCGGAAAATTTCACTTAAAAAATTAACCTTTCAAGAACGTATATCTGCAGGAATGCGTTGTTTATTGCAAAATAAAAGTTGCGACGCACACAACAACAACAACAATCGGACCATTTTTGACACTAAAGGAATAGGCAACAAATCACAAAACAGAAAAAAAATTAAGAAAACAACTGTCTAACACCGTGATTATGAACAGGTGTGAATAAATACTATCGAGTCTTGGCTGCAGGTGAAAATAAAAAACTGAAAAACATTTCAAGTTTTCTGTGATGTTGTCCCAGTCAAGGTACAGCAGAGCACAGCAAGATGAAAACGTTCGAGCATGATGTTACTTTCTATAAAAATCAATGAGGCTCGAATGATTTTTATGTAAACGGGCTTGGCAACCTTTCGCTATGCAACAATGGGTTCCAGTTGTTCACGTCATATTAATACAACTAAAAAACAGCACAATCGCAAACATATGACGTCATCATCACGTAACCGCGTAAACAATGTATCGCACCAACAAAACACAGTGTTATGCAACGACCACTCCGCATTCCTGTTTCTTCTCTCATGCAGTGTTTCGATTGACATCAGTCTCCGAACATAATGCAGCAATTCAATTGGCGAGAAAGTGAAATCATCAATTGAAGCTTTATGTTCTACACGCGTAAAATTATTTGAGTTGATGAAATAAGATAAGATTCAACAAAAGTAACATGATTTCGTTGCCAGCCCCAACACAGTTGGTGAAACCCAGGTGTTCATCGTTTCACCAGCAGTTAATCAAAAGAAGCAGAGTTAAAAATGCTTGCATTGAAAACAAGGTCAGTTATTAAAATAAAAGATCAATGAGAAAAACATTGTTTGTTTCTCATCCGGTCGATCAAACAAATTAATCGACAATAAGGCGCAAAGCAAAGACATCATGCCTCTCAGATTAAACTAAATGACTCGCCTTTCAAACAAAATTTGCTTTGACACAGACCAATACATTGCATAACCATGACATTCATTTCATGAAACAAGACACAGGCGTGCTGCGACATCGTTGCGATGTAAACAATGCGTTGGATGAAGATGTTCTGGCAGTTTCTGATGATTGTGATGAACAGTGCAATCCGACCTTGTACGATTTCAACAGCACACCCCAACTCGCTCATCTTTTAATCCCACGACCTGGGTCCGTATTTCCGCGTACCCCTGCACCGTTCTGGTGCTGAGCTCTCACATTCAACAATCTGTGGGGGTTTGGCCGTTATTTCAAGCTCAAAGTTTCTCCTTCCTTTCCGTTTCACTTGTGCAGTGGGGGCGGTTTGATTTGAGGGGGTTTGGACTTGATGACCAGCTTGCTTCTGATCTTTTCCAGAAGATAAGTGTTCATCTGCTGGAAGGTTGGTCGTTCCTCCGTTGTTCTTTTCCAGCATTGCCGCATCATGTTGAAGAGGGTGGCGGGGCAGCGTTTGGGTCGTTGCAGGTAAATCTGGGGGGGGCAAACACAAAAATCTTTGGCACTTCGTCATTCATTTTCCTCACATTTCAAAATGATATTCATGAAGCACAGTGAATATTTGTTCATTACAGTGTATCACTTGCAAGGCAATCGAAATGCTTCAGGTATGTTTGGGCATCGCAATCACCCAAGGTATTTTTTCATCATGTACTTGAAGAGAACCGTCAGAAATCTGTTCGTTTTTATGACTTTCACCCAAAAGCGGATATCAATCGACTGTTGCATGAGTTTTATTCGAAAATGTCACTGTGATCCATAAAAAGACGATTTTGGTTTCTCAAGGCCCGAGGTGACCTGATGTGGCCATCGGGGTCTTACTGACTCGCTACGCTGAATTTATTTGTTGCAGATACGATATCGGAACCTCGATCGTTGCAGTGGAGAGTTGAGACTTAAATCGTGAACCAACAGGAGAATAAACAGATCGCAAACGCGCATAACGTTTTTACGCTCAGATGAAAATTACCTCCCAACAGACCCGTTGTGCGGATATATTGTATATTAGTTTAATATAAATATGTTTCGCTGCTCAAATACGATTTTGTTGTGGAAGTTACTGCAGGTTAGTCAAAAATAGTTTAACCGAACCTTATAGAGGTTACGTGTCTAAGACACACGTGGTTAATTTTGGGTCCCAACGCACCAACCCTAGGAGTAACGCGATCCAACGTTTGCCTAACCAGGGGGTTTGTATTGTATAACCAGGGGGTTTGTATTGTATAAAGGGTTTGTATTGTATAAGACGCAATCAGCAGGGAGTTTGTCGAACAATGTATAGCTTTCAAAATGAGTTTTACAAAACACAGGCGAATGGATTTGGCAGAAGTTGTCACAACTATCACAGAAATTGACAGAAGCAGGTCCACAACCATACGACACTACAGACAGTGCCAACGCAGCGTTCCACCTGTTCCTTTAGTAACACATTCACTAAAGTTACAAACCTTACATTTCCCTCAGCAGTGGAACACACACAGGCCTGGTGAATCTGGACAGATTTAACGAAGTAAGAATCGAAACGGTAAAAACACTGACCTCATCACCAGTCCTTCGGAAAATGTGATGCATATTTTCGATCACTTCTTTGTCAGTGAGTTTCGAGTAAGGTTGTTCTTTGCACAAAGAAAACATTTCCCACAATGTGACACCGTACGCCCATACATCACTGGCGCAACTGAACTTTCCCTGAATCAATCAAAATGAGGAACTGAAGATCAATGATTGCACAATATTCAGAATAAATTTACAAGAAATATAACAAAGATCCTTTTTTCGTTTTTTTCTAGAAATGGGTTATATGCTTTACAAAAGCTAAATACTTTATTTGCTGAAGATAATTCCGTTTAGACACGTTGAATGGAAGCATCACTGAAAATCTTGAGGATAGCAAAGTTTTTGTGTATTTGGATCCAACCAACATTAACTCTTAATTAAAGAAATAACTTATTTTGAAAATAAGAAAAACACGAGGTCGATATAGGTTACATTAAAGACTGCAAAAAAAGTTGTTCGTTTAAACAATTCGCAGTTGCAAACATAACATAAAGAAATAACATATTCTGAAAAGACGCAAAGCACAGGATCGGTTACAATAAAGACTGTAGAAAAAAAGCAGTTAGTTTTAACTATTCGCATTTGCAAACATGATCCAGTTCCCAACCACACGAGCTATCGATATACGCAACAACCAACATTTGAATAAAAAACATACCATGAGCACACATTCCCACGACATCCAGCGTATGGGGAGGACCGCTCTGCCCTGGATGCGATAATAATCACTCTGGTACATGTTGCGTGACATGCCGAAGTCAGCGATGCGTATCGCGTGCTCCGAACCAACCAGAACGTTTCGCGTGGCAAGATCTCGATGGACGAATTTTAATGACGATAAATACATCATCCCGGATGCGATTTGAGATGCCATTTGCAAAATGGCGTCGTTACTGCAAATAAAACGTGGAATTAAATGAAGGCTTTTCTAGAATAGATACTACCTGTGCAAATGTTTGCGAGTTTTACTGGTAACAACCCAGTAAGCGTCTTTCTTGGTTATACGGTATGTAACACAACGACATCGATTAAGATAGCTATGGTTTGATTTGTCACATGATTGAAATGTTTTATCATCTTCTGTCATTTTCTAGTTTAACACTTTCAATTGATCCGGTTCCTGCTCCAGCTGATTATTAACAGAAGAGAAACGAAAATATTCATGAAACGTCTCCCAAGTAATAAATGGTAATGGCCTGAGCGGTTTGGAAAGCAGTTACGTTCAACAATAAACTAATTCTTTTTTAAACGTTTTAACACGTAATTGCAAGAAAAAGAAAAATCTCAAATCCGAAAATATAAAAAAGTTCCAGATTGTGCAAACATAAGTCACACTACAGAAAGCCTGTCTTCGTTCAACTCAAACCTTTACCTGATGGTATCGCCAGAAACATTAGAAGGCCCGGGAGCGTTTGAACTTGTTGCTGGAAGAGCGTCGTCGAATTTCCGCAAATACTGGTTCAGATCGCCGTTCTCCATATATTCTGTTATCATGGTGAACGGCTCGTCATTCGTGCAGACGGCGATTAAGCGAACAATGTTCGGGTCTTGCAACCGAGACATGATCTTTACTTCTTTGAGAAAGTCGTCTCTGAAGAAATACAAAAACACGTTTCACACAATGGAATATTAAATATGCGACGTGTCGCGATTTCAATATACAATACCATGGTGCAGCACAAGGCGAAATAAGGCCGTTACAACTCTATTTTCTTGGTTCGAATATTGTGTGAAAAGCGGATCACAAACACAACCACTTCTTCCGCAAGGCCACATATGTTGTCAATGTGAGCCAGCCAAGTATCGATTAC
>Ga0210059_1008198_pt1 | contig 16535 bp, 11 predicted proteins | sample Ectturendosymbi2_FD_188042 | JGI IMG/M metagenome (GOLD analysis project Ga0210059, IMG submission 188042) | Ecteinascidia turbinata endosymbiont from Florida, USA - Sample 2 (SPAdes) (version 2) | ecosystem: Host-associated > Tunicates > Ascidians > Unclassified | place: Key West, Florida...
AGTGTTGCCAGCTTGTATGGATGTAAACCAAATCTAAAAAATTGACATATTTTCAAAGCGTTTGTTATACAAGTTTTTGGGTGGTAGGCCCATAACAGAAACAACAGGTATAATTTTGGTGTGTTTTGATGGCAAATATACTTGAGCCTATAAAAAAACACCAAAAATTTAAAAAGTCTGCTTACGAACTTTGTACATCGCGGGCCACTTACAATAGCGTTGCAGTGAACATGCAACCTGCGGGTTGGGCAGCCTTGACATAGACCTTAATTTCAAAAGATAAATGTTTTGCTCAAGTTTTTTCTGGAAACTAGGCTAACATCCAGGTCTAAAGTTTTTGATGGAGTTGCAAAGTGGCACAAAAATAGTGTCTCAGACACAATTTCAAAGTATGAGTATATGTATCATACTCCAGCTCCCAACGTGTTGACTACTCTTTGTCAATGCAGACTGGAACCAAATTAAATCAGTTCTAAATGTATCATAAGATTTCTGTTGGGCATCTTTGAATACATGCTGTAGTTACATTAATGAATGAAAAATCAGACAAACACTAGTTACAAAAATATTTAATTTCCATAGTATTGATTCCAATGTGCTAGGTAACTATTATGGTTAGTTGATCGACATGTTTTTACTTTAAAGAATGTGCAAAGATTCTGAAAGAATGATTGTCACCTTACTACATTCGTCACCTCAAGAGGATTCGAAAAAAGTGACAAATTATGCAAATAGGTTAAACCTCTATCATTGAAGCTCGTACACTTTATCATAGTAACTCATATACATAGTGATCTTATTTGCAGTGAAATACAAGTTTATGACTTATGGTTGAATACAACAACTAATTCCTCTACTCTATCTGGACTCCTCCATTAAGTCTAGCACATCGTAAATCTTTGACAAACTGCAAAGACTCAACGCGTTCTCCCAATGGGGAGTTGGGTTGTGCTTCGCACTCCGTGTATCAATTCGATAAACAAATTGCGAGGTGTAATAATTCTCATATAAAGATCCTTAATTTGTTTGAATTCCCCACACCTACTAGCTGCTTAGACATCAAAAGCATAACTGCAAATGACGTATTAGCCGAACAAAATGCTTCTAAGGGATAGAAAAAGGCGACAAATTGAGCAAATTGACGAAATAGACAAACAGAAATGTACACAAAAGATGGGAATTCTGCTGGAACCGACGAAAAGGTAATGAATTAAGCAACTTGACAAAATTGACAAAAAAAATGACTCCTCTTGAATCATAGTTCCTTTGAGTACATAATATGCACAATTATATAAGTTTTTGTACTGGATTTGCTCAGAAATTAATTTGCAGTGAAACCTTGACTAATTTCAATTTTAATGTTTTGGGGAAGCAGCAAACTGTGTTATCTATGCCCAATTTTTTCACTGCTTTATCAACCAAGAAGTAGGCTTATGCCTACAGAGATGAAACATATGTCACATTCAGACCTAAATTTTCTCCTTTGCTCAAGTTGTCAAGTACAACAGGTCTTTGTAAGCTTTTCTGGTATTGCCATTTCATTTAACACACATCTTCTGTGGTGGTAGACTATAATGACATAAAAATATATTGTTACCAGTTGCAGCAGCCCATGCAACTTGAACAGGAAAACGTCAGGTGAGCAGCTCCTGAACCTGAAAAACTCTAGATATAAAGTTGACATGCATTTTATTTTTAATCTTACCTCAAATTGCCATTTGGTTGATTTTAGGTATTCACGAGCTTCTTGAGATAAGCAACCAGCAGCAAGCACGAACTGGTTTATCATCACTTGGTGTTTAAGATCATCCATGTTGTTAATGTCCGACATTGAAACAACTTTTTTAAATCTTTCACAAGTCTTTCAGTTAGTTAACCACATAGGCAAATCATTAGCTAAACAACTGTTAAATTACAAATCAGTTTACAAACCTTACACTGCTTATAGTTGCAATAATGAGCAACATGTGATGTTTCACATACTTTGATGTCTAATACAATAGAAATAACAAAAAGCATAGCTTCCAGCATACCTCTCATGAAAATATTCACTTTAAAGTTATTATACTCTTGCACAGCGTATGATTTCTTTAAATAACACAAATGTTTTAACACAATATAGCAAACAGCAAGATGAGAAGTATACAGTAAGCACCTATTTGTATGTTGCAGACAATATGTACGTTCTAATAACACTACATTAAACAATATCTGTCTAAGAGATCAACTAAACTCAGTTTCAACAAACCAAGTATAACAGTTATTTTCACATTTTAGTAATTTTTTGATGAAAATTGCCACGATTAAAAATCTGTTTTCAAGAGTGGTAGTATTTCGCTGAAGTTTTTACTGGAAACTAGACTACAATCCGAGTCTTTTGATACTTTGGATGACTTGCTGGGGTTTCAGGTTCAAAAGTTGTGATGTAAGTTAGTAAAAATATTTGACTAATTAGCTAATTTGATAATTAATTAATTTGTTTATTTTAGATCATAACTTTTGAACCAGAAACGCTAGAAAGTTGATCAAAGGCTCAAAAGACTCGGACTTGAGCCTAGTTTCGAATGAAAACTTCAGCGAAACACTTTAGCCTAGCGGTTGGGCCCTAGGACAGGCAACATGAGCCAAAATGACCCTAAAACTACTTCACTTATGACGTCAGTCACAAAAAATCTGCAAGCCCCAACCAAAAAATTTTTTAGAGTACAATCTACTAGACTAGCCGATCCGTTTGAGCCCTTGAACAGCTCTCTAGCGCAATTGGCGGAGGAGCTAGGGTGTTGGTAAGGCAACTGAAAACTGCTGTTTTTAGGCCGAAATTGAAGTACAAATATATCGTAGACCGGTTCTTAAAGTGTTAAGATGTCATAACGTACTCCATCTGACATTTCTGGGAGCAAGGGTGAAGATGTGATTACTAACCATCTCCATGATCATGCAAACCATGTATCTATCAGGTAGCAATCACAACAACTTGCAGGTAAGGCCACAATGACATAGTGTCGTAGGCTGCTGTGAGATTGACAAACATTGCTGCAGCCTTCTTAGCCACAAAGGTATCTTGCGTCAGCAGGGTGAGCTGGTCTGTAGTCGATCCCCCTTGTCGAAAACCCACTTGTACCTGTGGGAGCAATGGGTTGATGATTGGTTCAACATGAGCATAGATCAGTCTCTCAAGGATTTTGAAGGAGACACACAGCAGAGATATAGGGCAATAACTCTTTGGGTCCCCCTATGGCTTTTCTGGCTTTGGGATCACAACTATTAGTGCTCTTCTCCAGATCTTTGGTATTTTGTGTTGGTGCAAGCAGAAAGTGAGGAAATAGTAAAAATAAGCTTTGCGAGCCAGCCCGGCATGGAGTTTAATCTCTGGGAAGATGGAATCCAGACCCAGTGACTTTCTTGGCCTCAGGCACCTGAGGGTGACAGCAAGTTCCTCTACCCTAAAAGGGTCAGAGATATTGTTTCCCTCAGGTGTTGGGACCTTCCATAGGTTGGACAGCTTTGTTGATGAGCTTGGTGGACTTGTGGCACCCGGTCCTGTGTTCCCTAATCTTCACAAGTTGAGGCAATGGAGTTTGGGGTGTAGCAATGGGGGGGCAAAATTCTCTGGGCGCCAGATTATTATTGAGGGTGCCAAAAAGTCCTAACAATTTCACAACTATTTTCTTCAATACAGTAAATTTCTTTCCGAAAGATCTCAGGTTCAAATATGGGGGCGCCAAACTTGCTTCTTGCCCCAGGCACCATCTAACCTCATTATGCCCCTGTACACAAATACTATGCTGTCTTGCTGCGATCCAAAGGCCATCACACAGCTGAAAAAATCATAGCCCACTTTGAAGAAATAGTCAGAAATAATTACTAACAAATGACTATTCAGCATTGCTGGATGAGTGTTCAAGCCTGACAGATATGGCTTGACTAACTAAAGATTTAAAACATTATGTTTACCATATGTAACGAACATATCAAACATTTATTGTTTCTGCTTAACCTATAGCATTTGTTGACTGCACAAGCATCTCAGCAAACAATCAATGTGGTTTTTCCTTTTTTTGGTGCTTACTCCTTAGTAATTCCTAATTTTGTTCATTGCATATGTTCATGTCGTAGGTTGTCTTAAAATTTACTTACATGAAACCATGCAAATGGGTTTTGTTTATTTCTGAGGATGTTTCAATACAAATGTAAATGCAATTGTAATCTTAATTACTTTCAATGTGATCGTAATCAATTACATGGTGATTTTCTTTAATCGTAATCAATTACAATTGTGATGTAATGAATCCACATCTGAGCAGTTGCAGTCCATTTTTGATCCAGTTTTGTCTCTATTAAAAAGGGATGGCCAAAATCATTTCCTTTCTAACATGATTAACTTCTACTATATTTCTTCATCTTGCTTAAGGGCGTCATCCTTCCGCCACCCAATCTCTCTAATCTCTTCTTCCACATGCTTTCTCTATGTCTTCCGTGGCCATCTCTATTTTCTCTGACCCTCCACCTTGAAACTCATGGCATCATCTTCATCTCTCCTCACAACATGACAGTGACATTGTAGCCTAATTGTTTTTTCCATATTTTTGAGTCTCTTAATCCCAGCATGTTCATAAATTTATCAGTGTTCTTTTTGTCATTCAGTTTCGCACCACACATTGCTCTCACCATATCTCTCATGGTTCTCTATCAAACACCATGTATCACTACTATACGGCGTAGCTGATCTTACACATGTCTGATGCACCCCTGTTTTCATCTTCAGTGAAATTTTTTTCCCACATGAATATTTCATCCATTCGTGTCTTGCTTTAGCTGTTACTGCTGATTCACACCCTCCACTAGCATTCAATCTGTCACCCAAATAATAGCAACCATTCACCGTTTCTACCTCAAGCCAAAAGATTTTGACATAAGAATATGCATAATATATATATTACAAATTATTTCAATGACTTTTTTGCATTTGATAATAGTGGTATCAGTAGTGATACTAGAGGGTGTCCACGAAGTCTAGACACACAAGGGTTTTCACTGTCAATATATGTGAAAATGTGGTTTGTGGAATGCTCATGTACGAGGACCATTCTTCTTTGGTGAACATGTAATGGGTGAGACTTAGTTGAACATGCTGAGAGACAAATGAATGCCTCAAATTAAGCGCCTAGGCGAAGGACTTCTGGACTGGTTTTAAGGGCTAGGCAGGATTTGGCTCTAGCCCATTTTGCTATAGCTGTTAGAGATTGGCTGAATGACACTTTTCCTCACTGGACTGGAATAAGAGGTCACGTGGAGTGGTCCCTCATTCACCAGACCTTTCTCTCCTTGACTTCTTTTTCTGGGGCATGTTAACACTTTGGCACCCGGGTGGTTTCAGGGATTTTCAGAAAAAAAAACACCTAACGCACGTGGTTTTTCGTGGGAATTTCTCCGGTCTGGTATGCTATACAGACCTGGTAAAAGTCTCAAGACGTGGCAAGTTTTCTAGTCTGCACTCGAAAAAAAAAATTTTGTTTGGGTGGTGCAGGTTTTTTGTGAGTGACGTCATAAGTGGAGGAATTTTAGGCCACCTTGGTCCACTTTGCCTGGCCCTGGGTGCCAGCCGTGAGGTGGTAGTATTTCGCTGAAGTTTTTACTAGAAACTAGACTACAATCCGAGTCTTTTGATACTTTGGATGACTTGCTGGGGTTTCAGGTTCAAAAGTTGTGATGTAAGTTATAAAAATATTTGACTAATTAGCAAATTAGATAATTAATTAATTTGTTTACTTTAGATCATAACTTTTGAACCAGAAATTCTAGAAAGTCGATCAAAGGCTCAAAAGACTCGGACTTGAGCCTAGTTTCCAATGAAAACTTCAGTGAAACACTTTGGCCTAGCGGTTGGGCCCTAGGACAGGCAACATGAGCCAAAATGACCCTAAAACTACTTCGCTTATGACGTCAGTCACAAAAAATCCGCAACCCCCTAACAAACAATTTTTTTCGAGTGCAATCTCCTAGACTGGCCGATCCATTTGAGCCCTTGAACAGCTCTCTAGCACAAACGGCGGAGTAGCTAGGGTGTTGGTAACGCAACTGAAAACTGCTGTTTTTTAAGCTGAAATCGAAGTACGAACGCAACTGAAAACTGCTGTTTTTTAAGCTGAAATCGAAGGCCGGCTCTCAAATTGTTAAAAGAGAAAGCATGCCTGACGAAGATTACAGATTTAAACCACATAAAAGAACACATTGCCAGCCAGTGCGCTGAAATCGATGATAATGCAGACCTATTCCATCACGTTCACCTAAATTTTACAAAATGCATTCAATTATGCATTGAAAATCATGGAAATTATGTGGAAAACATTATTTATCAACATCAGAATGGCATAAAATTGTTTTGTCCTAACATTTTGAGAGCCGGAGTACGATATATTTGTACCTAGATTTTGGCCTAAAACCAGCAGTTGTCAGTTGCCTTACCAACGCCATAGCTCCTTCGCCGATTGTGGTAGAGAGCTGTTCAAGGGCTTAAACGGATCGGACAGTCTTCTCGTCTGCACTCGAAAAAAGCTTTTCGGGTTGGGGGTTGCGGATTTTTTATGACTGACTTCATAAGTGAATTAGTTTTGAGGCCAGTTTGGGTCATGTTACCTGGCCTAGGGCCCAACTGCCAGGCCAAAGTATTTCGCTGAAGTTTTTAATGGAAACTAGGCTACAATCCGAATCTTTTGAGCCTTTGATCGACTTTCTAGCATTTCTTGTTCAAAAGCTATAATCTAAAATAAACAAATTAGTTAATTATCTAATTAGTCAAATATTTTTATTTCTTTAGATTATAACTTTTGAACCTGAAACCCCAGCAGGTCATCCAAAGCATCAAAAGATTTGGATTGTAGCCTAGTTTCCATTAAAAACTTGAGCAAAATACTGCCATCTAACGGTTTGAGCCTGGGGCCAGGTGAAGTGGGCCAAGGTGGCCTAAAATTCCTCCACTTCTGATGTCACTCACAAAAAATCCTCATCACCTAACCAAAAAATTTTTTTATTCGAGTGTAAGCTGTAAGACTTGCCATGTCTTTTCAGCTTTTGACCGGGTCAGTAGCACATACCGGACCAGAAAAATTCCTGCAAAAAGCTACATGCATTTCGGTGTTTTTTCTCTAAAATCTCCGATTTTAGCCGGACGCCAAAGTGTCAATAAGTATATATTTTTTACCTTGTACCCAGACTTTATAGACACCCTGTATACCAGTTTAAATACTTTGACAGCCGGTCTACAAATGTATTGTACCTAGATTTCGGCCTAAAACCAGCATTTTTCAGTTGCCTTACCAACGCCATAGCTCCTCCGCCGATTGCGCTAGAGAGCTGTTCAAACCCTGCACTCGAAAAAAATCTTTGGTTGGGAATTGCAAATTTTTTTGTGGGTGACATCATAAGTGAAGTAGTTTTGGGGTCATTTTGGCTCATGTTACCTGGCCTAGGGCCCAACTGCTAGGACATAGCATTTCACTGAAGTTGTCATTGGAAACTAGGCTCGAGTCCTTGAGCCTTTGATCGACTTTCTAATGCTTCTGCTTCAAAAGTTATGATCTCAAACAAATTCTTTACTTATCTAATTAGCCAAATATTTTTATTACTTTAGATCAGAGACGACTAACATGCTGCCCGCGGAGCATTCAGGCAAGATTCAGGCACATGGGTTTTTATTATTTTTGTTTGTCTTTTGTTTCTGTTGATGAACAGTTTTTTTTGTTTTTAACAGGTTTCATAGTATGACTAAAAAGTTGTGCGGCCTGCTTACTCAGCGGTAACTAACAAAGTGGCCCGCAGTAGTAAATATTTTGTCACCCTGCTTTAGATCACAACTTTTGAACCCGAAACCCCAGTCTGTCATCCAAAGTATCAAAAGACTCGGATTGTGGCCTAGTTTCTAATAAAAACTTCAGCGAAGTATTACAATCTAACGGTTTGGGCCCAGGACCAGTTGAAGTGGACCAAGGTGGCCTAAAAGTCTTCCACTTATGACGTCACTCAAAAAATCTACATCCCCAACCAAAAAAATTGTTTTCGAATGCAGACTAGATGACTTGCCGCATCTTTTTGAGCCTTTGAACAGCTCTCTACCACTTTCGGTGCCAGAGTTATGCAAGTACAAAGCCACATGCGATCTGGTTGTTCTGGCGCAAAAATCCCTGAAAGTAGCCGAACACCAAAGTGTTAAATGAGAAGATATTTGCTAACATGTCCAATATTTGTATTACCATAGGTAAACTGCATTTGGCTTTCTAGGTATACATAAACATAAAAACTTTAAAAATCTTGCTTGATTAAAAATCATCATGAACACCATCAGTATTTGCCTTCAAGTAACTTCACTCCACAGCATTTGCCTATAAGATGCACTCATCTTCAATTCACAACTTGTCATCCCTAAAAACCAGAGTCTTTTGAAAATTTCTTTTTAGTGCAAAAAAACATTTTTAACTTATTGCAATGATGAGCTGTATAATGAGCTTAATAAGCTGTTTCAGAGCATCTGAACACTTGTGATCACTGTATGCAACAAATCAGCATGCCATCACCAAAAGAAAAATAACATATTACCTATAGTATATTATGCGAAAAAATGTTTGCAGCTTTGCTGTGAAACAAACTTCATTATATACACACATTAACTAGTGTTAACCCAAACAGTGCATGCCAATTACATGTTACAAGGGTCAATGAATGTGACACCGCACTGACATCACACGTTACAGAGCCATCTAGCTTAGACCTTCGAAGTTACCCTTGAAGATGGACAAAAGCAAAAAGCTCTCAACTCACACAAATAGCCATGTGGTATGCTGGTCATGAAGTTCTTCTGTGTCAGTTCTCTTAGCAACACATGCAGCTAGAAAGTAAATCACTCAAAATTAACACCAACAACAAAAATGGCAAAAGTAAATATGGGAGCTTGTTTGTGGTAACTCATAATCGTCAAGGCTTAACATCATCACTGTTTAAAATTCAACAGCTCTGTGCTAAGAACCAGATTATCCTCCTCCAGTAAACCTGGCTAACCAAGCAATCTTTAGACAAGTTAATGGACATCGGTGATAACTTTGTCTGCAGACCAGGTGGATTATGAACATGGTATAACAACTGATAGATGATATGGTGGGACAGTCATTATTTTCCAGACTAAATAGCTGAGAGCAAAGACATTTATGTGTTAAGTCAAAGGTAATGTTGGACTGCAACCCATCTGCAAGTATGTTAAAATTCAACATCAATAACTTTTGTAAATTTATGTGTACAGTGGTTTCAGAGCTAAAGCCACCTGGATAACCACAACAACTGCCACCTAGAACAATTACCATGCACGGCCACTGCTACCTAGGACATATTGAATTATCTACATGTATTGTCATTAAGCCATTGGAACTTCACAAGGTGCTGCTTTCATGTTAAAAACTTCAAAATTTTCTTTGCCCCTGACCACATTGACACATTGGTTGCCGGTCTACGAATATATCGTACTTGGAATCGGGGAAAAAACAGGGATATTTTGGTTGACTTACCAACTGCATAGCTCCTCAGCTGATTGCGCTAGAGAGCTGTTCAAACTCAGCACGTCTTCGAGTCTGCAATGAAAAAAATTTTGGTTTTGGGTTTCGTGTTTTTGTTAGTGACATGATAAGGTAGGTTTTTGGCCATTTCTGGCTGCTGGTACCTGACCTGGCCCCAACCGTCAGACATAAATATTTCGCTGAAGTTTTCATTGGTAACTAGGCTAGAATCTGAGTCTTTTGACACTCAATTGACTTTATAGTGTTTTTGGTTCAAAAATCCACAACCCTTAACTAAAAAAATTTTTTTCGAGTGCAGACTAAAAGACTTGCCGAATCTTTTGAGGGTTTGAACAGCTCTCTAGCGCAATCGGCAGAGGGGCTAATGGAGTAAGGCAATTGAAAACTGCTGGTTTTAGACCGATTTCCAGGTACGATATATTCACAGACTGGCTGTCTAGATGTTAATACTTTTGGTGGCAAATGTTGTAAAGTTACAAATGAAAGAGCACATTGTGATAAGTTAGGAACATATTGGAAGCAAGCAATAAAATATACAAAAGATCAAGTCTGAGAGCAAAGAGTAATTACAAAGATAATAAATGTCATTTTATAAATTACATAAAATGAAGATGGCTTATTATATAAACAGCAATTATGGAATCCATCCAAAAATGATATTTCACAAGTGGGTAAACAACAATGCATGTCACATTTCAAACAATAAAAAGCTCTACGTTTTCTATAGGCTTTAGAGGAATCAGCCGACTGGGCTCTGCTCTCATCTTTTTGCGATGATTCAAGCTTGCGCATATCTGTATTCAAGTAACTTCACTCCACAAGTGAAAGAAGCAAGGAATCAATCACAAATTTTTAATAGGAAATAGATCGATTTTACGTAACACTACGCATTGTCAGTTCTATCATCTTATTAAAATAGAATTTGAATAAGATGATAGGACTGACAATGCGTAGTGTTACGTGAAATTGATTTCCTATTAAAAATTTGTGATTGATTCCTTGCTTCTTTCACTTGTGGAGTGACGTTACTTAAACACGTTTCAAACAGTAATGAAGCCATCACTTCACTACAATGAAGAACTGTACAACACTGAATTCTGCACAAACCTGGGTCATAAAATAGTCATACCCCATGGCACATACCCTTATTTGTTTGCAGGCAGTCATCTGCTTACCAATCAAAGACCTGTGAGTGAATATTAAATCATAGAGCTGTTTACTGGGACAATTATGCAGTAGTCTTTGTATTGCACACTACTTGATGTAGTCAAAAGGCTGTGTGCCATGAGAAATTAGACAGATAATTTGCGTTAATCAGAGACAAAGTAGCAACCTGGGTTTTTGAACACTCCATGCAAAACAATAGCATACAGTGTCAGCTTTTATGAGCAAATATATTGGTGGAATTTTGCTGATTTGATACATCAGCAACATTGTCAAATTGGCTGATGTGTATCAGCATGCCATGACATTGGTCGCCAAATTGGCTGATGTGTATCAGCATGCCATGACATCTAGCCAAAACACTAGCAAAAAGTGATTGGGAATAAAGTCACACAACAACTGAGCTACCAAATAGCTAGCATAATGTGGGGCACAACTGGAAATGAAGGAGTTACAGCAATGTGGAAAAAACACTTTGAAGCATTCGTGGATTCATCAAAAAATAGCAATATGGGCATCTGTGTTAACAAAAATCTGAAAAACTAGAAACGTTTAAGAGATCAATGATCTTCTGCATCAGTGATAAGCTTTAATCAGTAAACCACAAACGTGTCCTCAACTATGCTGCTGTTAACACCTTGGCTGCTGGATGGTTGAGGATAAAATCCAACAGTTTGCACATGTTTTGTGTGGGAATATCTCCGACACTGATTGCGCTAGAGCTGTTCAAACCCTCAAAAGACTCAGCAAGTTTTCACACCTACAATGAAAAAAAATTTTTTGGTTTCAAATTTTTCTAACTAATGTCATAAGTGGAGTACATTTAACACTTTGAGAGCCGGGGTATGATACATTCGTACTTTGAAATTGGCCTAAAACCAGCAGTTGTCAGTTGCCTTACTAATGCCCTAGCTCCTTCGCCAATTGTGCTAGAGAGCTGTTCAAGGGCTCAAGCGGATCAGCAAGTCTTTAGTCTGCACTCGAAAAAAAATTTTTTGGTTGGGGCTTGCAGATTTTTTGTGACTGACGTCATAAGTGAAGTAGTTTTAGGGTCATTTTGGCTCATGTTGCCTGGCCCAGAGCCCAACTGCTAGGCCAATGTGTTTCGCTGAAGTTTTCATTGGAAGCTAGACTCAAGTCTGAGTCTTTTGAGCCTTTGATTGACTTTCTAGCATTTCTGGTTGAAAAGTTATGATCTTAAATAAAGAAATTGATTAATTACCTGATAAACTAGTTAGTCAAATATTTTTATTACTTTAGATTATAACTTTTCAACCTGAAACCCTAGCAGGTCATCCAAAGTATTAAAAGACTCAGATTGTAGCCTAGTAACAAAATACTACCATCTAACAGTTTGGGCCCAGGGCCAGGTGAAGTGGGCCAAGGTGGCCTAAAAGTCCTCCACTTATGACGTCACTCACAAAAAATCTTCATCCCCCAACCAAAAAAATTTTTTGCGAGTGCAAACTACAAGACTTGCCGAGTCTTTTGAGATTTTTACCAGGTCTATAGCGCTTACCGGACCGGAAAAATTACCGCGCAAAGCCACGTGTAATCCAGCTGTTGTGCGAATCGCTTGAATTAACTAGGTGCGAAAGTGTTAAGCTACTTTGACCCACTTCATCTGGCCCTATGCCCAAACTGCTAGATGGTAATATTTCGCTCAAGTTTATTGGAAACTGGGCTAAACTCTGAGTCTTTTGATACTTTGGATAAATGGCAAGGGTTTTGGGTTCTGAAGTTATGATCCAAATACCACAAAATTAATAATTAATCCACTCATTAGACACTTAGTAACTTTCAAATGAGAAACACTAGAAAGTTGATCAAGGTTTTAAGAGACTCAGATTCTAGCGTAGTTTCCATTGAAAGCTTGAGAAAAATACTTCCATGTAACGGTTGGGCCCTAGGTCAAGTAATATGAGCCAAAATGGTTATGAACCTAGAGTTGCAACCTCTCTTTTGGTGCTGCGTTGAATATGCAATTCACCACGAGTAGGATGTGCATGAAGAAGAACACCCATATATATGTGGCGCGAACAAGCAATAAACGAATGATTGTGAATTTTTGCTGACTTGTGAAACAATTTGTGAATAATTAAACATAATGACTAGCGTATGTGAAGAGTGATTGTGGCGCATGATCTCTGTTACTGTTTGCTGCCACAGTATGAAGCTTCACGCACTTGCCACTAAGGATTTCCAATTGCAACAAAATGGTGCTGTGACCAGGATGTGAAGGTCATGCCAAGTACAGCCTTCACAAAAAGAACGTGCGATCGGTGCAGTTCGTTGTGAAAAGGAGATGTTGTTACAACCTCTCCGTTGGCATTGAATGTGCGATTTACCAGAAACAGGATGTGCGCGAAGAACAACACCCATATATATCTAGCGCGAACAAGCAATAATAGAGTGGAATCTCTGCTGATACTAACTTGTGAACAAGTGGACATCGATTGTGCACATGCCACTCTGGCTTTTTGATCGCAACACTATCTCTCTTATGACGTCACTCACAAAAAAACAGAACCCTAAAATTTTTCTTTCATTGCAGACTTGAAGACCTAGCACAATCGCCTGGCAAGTTACGCAGTTGCTAAGACATGCTAGAAACTCGGATTTAACCCAAAACTACTAGCAGTGAAGGTGTTAAGATAGTTTGTGATGTTTAATGGTTTATGGCGCAACTATGGCAGGATTGCTATTTGATGCTACAGATCACTTTAAAGTTTTGTAATATGTTTTCAACCATGAAAAGTTACCAGACATTGAGTACAAAAGTCTTATCTATTCTAGTGCCTTTTGCAACAACATATTTTTGCAAATCTGGAATTTCCTCTCTGCTTCATTTGAAAAACAAGCATTGGAATGCAGACAAAAAGGTTTGTGTGTGGCGGACAATCACAAAAAATTAACCTTTGGTGGAACGAAGAGGTGAAAGATGCTATTCGAGCAAAGAAAGTAACCTACAAGGCATGGTTTCACAACAAACCCATCTCTTTGCATTCATGGCACGCTGAAGCGCAAAAGTCCTCAGTGTAACGGCAAGCAGCGACTTATGTCCCATCTGCGTTTAATGGCTTCAAGCTGCGTTCATGCGGTTACTAGTTTTCTAATGTGTGCAGCTCTCTAGGTTGAAATGGGGTTTGATTTACTTGATGCTGCCTTAAAGCCTAATATTAATTGACAGCATCTGTGCAGATATCGCAGTATTCCTGACAGCTACGGGTTTCATGGCTCTTGACCGTCTTTGCCTGTTTGCACGATACGGCACCGAGACATGCAAGCAGATTGACCTGCTTCCGTCCCTTGGTGTATCACCCTCGAAGTTGCCAACGGCTTTGACGGTTTGCGCAGTCTCGCGCCAAGATCAACTGTTTTTCCTTTTCGCCTCGCATAACATGCAATAAAAACCACAGCCCAGTCTAATTTTCAGTTCAAATTCTGCTAACTGATTCTGCTAACTGAGTCAGAGTATTACTGATCACCGAAAAGACCAAAGATCTGAGCTGTGGATTTCACACCAATTGGTATGTAATATGTGTTTATTCTTATTTCTCTTGAACGTCTGTAGCTCACAGTGAATCCAGTGCAAGTTTATCGCTGTGCCTTTAGTTCACGTAGGTTTATCTGAGAATAGTGGCAGCAAACTCCCTTTCATTGTTAATTGCTGAACTGACATATTTCGCAGTCACGCTTTCAAGGATTAATTCTCTTGCCACGCTGAGTCAAGCGATAGTGCGGTCTGATAATTTGCTGTTGCTGCTCTTGGTAGAATCGCTTAGTTGTTTCTGTTGTATTTAAGAAACCGTGTTTAACAATCAATCGCCAGTGAAGTTTGACACCTGTTGGATTTTGTGACTCCGTTTGCATTGCTGTAGGGAATAAGAGACTAGAGCCCTGTGGTGCACGGAGTTCGTAAGGTTTAGGCAAAAGTTTGTCGGGCACGCGTTTCTCTAATTTTTTGCGGGCTAGCTCCTCCGCGGCTCGCATCTAAGGCTTGCTGCTGCAGCAGTTTCAATTGGTAATTTCAAGTGTAGTGGACTTCACCAGTTTCAATTGAGTGTTGAAAGTTTCAATTTATGTGTAGTTTCAATTGTTTGTGTGAGTTTCAATTGATGCGCAGTTTCAATTGATTTGAAAGAATAGTCACATTACCCTTAGCCTTGCGCTCTGGCTGTAGCTAGCCAGGAGTGAGCTGTGGTCCCTAGCCGGGCCAATCAACCTGTGTGGTTTAGCCACAACTACTCGATCCTCTGGGCTGTAACTCAGCCAGAGACTTACGTGTTGTGCCCTTCAAAAGGCCGACAGACTGTGAGTGGTTTTGCCATGATTAACCGTAACTGCTGTGTGCTGCGGTGTCACAGCCCTGGTGCCTTAGAACGGTCACCATGACGTGCACTTTAGATGAATACGAGACTTTCACTGCGATTATGCAGGATGAGCATGACAAAATACAAGCCTTGATAGAGTCGCGATCTGCACCTGACGTCATTAACGCAAGGTTGCAGGAAATACATCAGCAGCTCGAGGCAATCACCGTTGATAGCTTCGAGATTGCACAAAAATTGCGTGCGGCCGACGACAAAAGATGGACAACGATTGTTAGAAAAAAAATCACGTTCTCTCAACAAGTAAAAAGCTTGATCTGCATTCAACAAGTAAAAGGCTTGATCTGCATGCACGCGAGTATTTGAATGTTGAGGCGAGGAAGACGATTCCTCCAAACATGAATGTGCATGCGCGTGAATCCGCAAATCATAGGATTGGGACAGATTGTGGAAATCGTGTGAACAATGAACAAACTAGTGTACTTCCCTATGCTGAGGTAACACAATCTGTTACGTGTGCGCCAAACAATGGCTGCAAAATCCTTCAACGGAAGAAAATTTGTGCTTCCGATAATGTGCTGAACTGTTGAGAAAGACAATTGTCAAACGTGTATTCTGTTAGAGCCCAAGTTACAGACAGCCTAACCGTTTAGCAATGGCAGTGGCACCGCCGAATGTTTTTCTTCGGGAAAGACCGAACACTGTTTGTGGGAATAAGTTTGCAGAAACCCCGCGGTCGAGTGGGGATGTTCGAAGCAACTTCAACTTCAACAAAGTTGCTGGGATTAAACCCGTAGTAATGCAATGGTACTGCGGTGAATTGGTCAGTAAAAATCGCTGTGGCGAATTACGTCAGAAACCTGACTACCCGTTTGTTGCGCACAGCTCTGTAGTTGAGAAACAACCATGTGCTTGTAACCAATGCCAGCAAAAACGAGAGATGTGCGAAAGCTTTGCGCACTCCCGTTACCATCACAACACGGCTGTTCCAAGTGCAAGGTTACACTTCTTGAACCGCATTAGCAACAATGACCATTTTGGGAGTCAAAGTTCCGAAGTTAACACAAACGTTGGTCGCGCAGAATGTGCGCCTTTTGTGAACAATGTTCAGTGCGCTTTGAATTTTCAGACACTGAAGCCAAAGGGCGACTGTGGTAAAGTGTTCTCCGATACTTCAGGAAAACATCAAAACATGAAACAGCCTGTAAGTGACTCAAACATTTCATCAGAACGCGAAGCACAGGTGGTGCTCGTGCCAAAGTCTGAAAATGTTAGCAAAGCTGGTTTTTAGGGCGGGTTGCTGCTGGATGTCAGCTTTCCCTGTCCGTTGTCAAAGTTGTAAGCTCCTGTGAGCCTCAATGTTGTGAGCCCAGATGTTGGCTCGCCTAGTCGTTCTGAAGGGCAAAACATGCATAGCGAACCTTCGGAAGAGAAACCTTATGTTTTGAGTGAAAGTAGTTTGCTGTTGCCTGATTCAATA
>Ga0210059_1008199_pt1 | contig 16535 bp, 11 predicted proteins | sample Ectturendosymbi2_FD_188042 | JGI IMG/M metagenome (GOLD analysis project Ga0210059, IMG submission 188042) | Ecteinascidia turbinata endosymbiont from Florida, USA - Sample 2 (SPAdes) (version 2) | ecosystem: Host-associated > Tunicates > Ascidians > Unclassified | place: Key West, Florida...
ATTGCGCAAGGTACAGACAGATGCCGCCGTAGAAATTTTGAAATGAGAGAATGGACAGGGACAGATGCTCTTCAGGAGGCTCTTGGAGCAACCCATGCATGCTTATTTGGCCAACTAAGCACGTGACGTCTCTCACTCTCTCTTACAAACAAATCGTCACGGCAAACGCAATCGCAGCGATAGCACAAATATACCGGCGGACAGTTAATGTGTGTAGTTTCTTAAGTGTTGGTCCTACGTATAGGGCCATGGGCAAAGTAGTTGCTTGTTGTACAGTATTCATTTCAAATATTTCGCTTTAGTAAAATAATCTCTTTCATAAATTTTATATATGCTATAGCACGAAATCAGATCTGCGATTACTGCTGGCAATAAAGTCATTCATAATTTTTTCTCTGTCGATTTGGCGGTCTTTGTGTATGGAAAGCAGTGCAAGTCCTGTCATTCGCTCATTTCCAATCGACGATCATAGATAGGTTTCAAGACATTTCATGGTGCTGAAACTGTGCTCAATTGTAGTAGTTGATACAGGAAGAGTGCCTAAAATGGTGAGCAATATGTAGACGTTCGGATAAATGTCAGCAAGCACAGAGTGCCTCTATAGCACTCGAAGGAACAGTGCTAACATCTTACTTCTTCCACTTATTTACCCAACGCTGCACTTCAAGAACAATCGCTGCTCTGGGACCAATATCCTCCTGATATATTTCCAGCAACCTTTGTAAATCTTAGCAGTGTCTGGCAAAGCATCGCAATACTTAGGTATCAAGTCCCAAAGACTTAGGCACTTCTGCTTCTGATCAAAGAATCTATCCTTCATTTCCACTATTAAATGATCTAAATACGATGCAAATATGGCTTCCCGAAAAAAATGCTCAGGGTCATCAGAAGGATAATTATCTCTGAAAATTTGACTTTTGCATCTTCTGGGAATCACTAGTGGAGCATCACATTTTTCTCATTCATTCTTAGCTTGGTCAAATATTTTATAAAAAAAGGTTTTCGCAACTGCTTCTGTTTTGTCGGAGAATATCCAGCACACTATCAATGAGCTCAATCACTGCAAAGATATCCAATTATTTCGTTTGCAGGAGTTTTGAAACAGGCAGGATTATACCAGAAATGTGTTGCGTAACTAAAACGTACAGTTCTGTACAGAATTGAGCAAAGTTGCTGCTTTGGTCGCAACCTCCACTTGCTTGTTTTCCTGCTGCGATTCCTCAAGTGTAGAAACAACTGCTGGCAATAGTGTCACGAAAATGATGATCGAGTCATGTCTTTCTACCCAGCGCGTGGCGAAAATTGGTTTCAGCTTCTGCCGCGAAGAAGCCGAGCCTGAAACTTCTCTTTCAACATTGTCTTGAAATATCGATACGCGCTGTGCAGAACGCGACAGAAAAACGCATATGTCCGATATAGTTGTTTCTAACAACTGGCAACTGCGATGAAGTACTAATGACCAAGTTAAGAACATGGTTGCAGCAATGAGTGTACGTGGCCAAAGGGTACAATTCTTTTACTCTTGCCTGGACACCACGATATTTTCCGCTCGTATTCCTTGCGCCTCGGCCACGCATATGTTTCAGATAAAGCTTAAGTTGAGATAGTTGGGTGAGAATCGTGGATGCAAGATCTTTGCCTGTTGTTGAAGAAACTGGAACAAAGCACAAAAATTCTTCGTGCACTTTGGTATCTTTGATAAACCGAACGGATAAACTAAGTTGCTCTGTTTGTCTTACATCAGTCGTTTCATCCGCTAGTTTCGAAAAGTATTTGCATTGGGAAATATCGTAAAGTATTTGCTTTTGTATGGCATCACCCATCAAAAATATAATTTGATTTTTCACTTTCCAGCTTAAATAAAAATATTTTTTTCACTTTCCAGCTTAAACGATTTGCTTATTGCAGTTGAAGTGTAACACTCGTAACGTAACAAGTTAACAGATCACCACACCGCTAGTTATAATCGAAATCTTCATATAGCTATGCATGCATGTGCGGAATTGTTTTATGTTTAAACAAATGTCAGCAACAAATTTGTGTTTAGGCGATTTCCGTTAAGGGGGGGATCTAGCCCCCTCAGCACCCCTCCCCTGCGTGCGCCCCTGGCTACATATTCTTTGAGACAGAATGCTCTGTTTTTACTTTCAAAAATTTTCTTTCTCTTGCCATAGTAAAACTAGCGAACAATTTTCAATATCAGAGCCAACTTCACCTTCATTAAACCGTTTAATCAGTTCTTCAGGAAGTTTACTCTTTTCATTAATTCATCGTGTTTTGCTTGGTGCTTTGTGACACTTTAGCAATCTACCCATAATTCTCGGTGTCGTACTTCATTGCAGGTCTTAAAAATTTAGTTTTGACGTATTTTCCATAATATTCCACGTTTGCTTGAACAGCTAATTGAATATCCCAATTGCAGTGCGTTCTAACTAGCACTAGATTGACACTTGGGCAGAGGTTTTCAAAATATCACCAAGAAACATCATTGAAAGCCTTCTGAAGCACGTAATGGCGCATATACGTGCAACAGATGCTCTCGGAGAAAACACGGTTGAAGGAATGAATGTTGCAACTTGATTTTCTTCAAGTAGGCTATACTTGAAATGCACTGGCTGGGCTTTTCACGAAACATCGAAGTCATTACATCCTGTAAAGGTGTTTACAATGGAAATACGTGCGCTGCGACCATTTCCTTCCGCTTGCTTGTTAGTGCTATACTCACCTGTGGCGAAAAATGGTACAAGTCAACGCAACATCTGTTGCAGCATCAGTCACAGTGCCATGTTTATGAACACGGTATGAGTTTCTGTTTCAGTGCAAGCAGAATGAGGTGGGCAGCATGAAGCGATATCCGTGTGCAGTTTTAGCAAATTACGTTCGGTTCCTGGATTTGCAAGTGTAAAACCACTGTTAAAAGTATTTGTTTTTCCATACAACTACAATTAAAACTCCCTACATGTACCTACAGATTTTGTATGAGTAGCAGTCACTAACAGATTTTCATTCCCACATTTAAGAATTTGTAACCACAACCTGCCAGTATGCAATCATATTCTTAAGAGTGCTAAAAGTTAAAAATCCCTAAAAATGTGATAAAAGCAGATGCCATGAATTGCAGCACAGCACATGCGCTGTATGAAAGCACACGGTTTACTACTTACTGCACTCACGCTGTATATATCTATTAAGGGCTATACAAGTCAAGAATAACACTTAATCTTGAGAGTAGAAAAAAACTGTTTCTTATTGAAAATAATTAAGCAATCAAACAGCTCTTCTGGTAAAAATTTAAACATTTATCATTGGTCATCAATGTTTCACAATGTAAATGCAACGTGTTTTTCTCATGATGTCGTGTTATTAAAACAAACGTATCTTAAATAGATGATTTGGAAAAGAAAAATATTAAACCAAAGTGACAAAAGCGAACGTTAAAGAAGATAAAGGATTTAGAAGCCTTTGAAACTGACGAAAGAGTAGAATTGAAAATGAAAATGTATGTAGTCTTGCACAATCATTTTGTATTAATACGTGGCAAACTACTTTCATCATCAAAGCTGCTATTGTTTTTGATGATTAAAAACATTGAAATAAGATTCTAAAATTTGTATTTTGATAAAATTAATTTCTAGAATCTATACATAATATATTTTACATTGCCTATATGTGGTAAATATGTACATAGCACAATCCTTTCATATAATTTTTATTGCAAGGTTTCCCGTCGGCACGGATGTTTCGGTGGGTTTATCCCGCCCAAACAAAGCCCCAAGGCCCCCCAAATTGAAATACGAAACACTATAGGCTAAGCCATAGAGTTTTTGTCAAATTTTAGAATGTCAATCCACCCTGCACAAACGTAAATCCCCCCTATTGAAGACTTTCTGGCTATGGTTCTGATTTAAATCTTGTAGTTTTTGAATGAAAAAAAGGATTGGTAAAACGTTGTGTATCAATGAAGCAGTTTTCAGGAATCTTTTTCGTAGCTGTCATTTCCTTCCTCAGGGTTATCATCTGTTGCAGAACAAAGACATTACGTGTTTAAGTTTTGTAGCTTACGCATAAAGGTGAGCCAATATTGGCCTGATAGTGGAGTCTAGGGGAAACTTTTGTTTACTGCTTTATCATTTTTTATAAAGCTGTCAGGTCACATGCCCCGTTAGGAGGTAGGAGTTTGCGACACTCCAGAACAATATGGTTTGCGGTTTGTTTCTCGATTCCCCACGCGCAGTTTGCTGATGGAGACATACCCCATGACTAAAAAATAAAATTGACCCACCCGACCCCAGTATGAAAGCGGTCAAATTAAGACTGAACCTGGCTGGTTCTGAAAGGGACATTTCAGAGACTTAACTAAATTAGATCGACAATCAACTGTTGATTAGATCGACAAGTTTGCCCCCGCGGTGCAAGCAGGACACCAGTAAAAATTTCTCAAGGTTTTCTGATATTAAACCCGTTATCCGGCAACCATTAACTACTAACTGCAACCAGGCAGGTCCGTTCGTATATCAGGTGAGCGTGTGTGAATGGGCCTGTCTAGCAAGTTTGTGATAAAGCTCCTGGTAACGTTTGTGATAAACGTTGAAGATAGGCTTATCCCCGCCGATCTTTAGGTGAACAATCACCGAGTGAAGAACTGTCATTGTTTTTATTGGAAAGATCAAATTAATGAAATGTCGCGAAATCTAAACTTTCCATACTAATTACATTATACGTTACAAATATCCGGTACAAAATATGAACAATCCAGTAGGGATTCCCTACATCCTAAAAAAATTCCAAGGGTGATATCCCCACGAGCAGCAACCTCGGTCAACAGCAGAAAACACTGCAATCACACCACAGCGGTAATATCACGCGATGCTGATTCTTCCAGCGGAGGGTTGAAGCTGCTTGAGCGAGAGGCTGTCGCTACCGTGATGAAAAAAGGCGAGCACACTGATGCGCAGTCTTCTGTGGCAGCGCTCGCGCAGTCGGAGAAGGGGGTTGATCGCTAGTAGAGTATACTGCCCTACAGGAGCGCAAGGAAGATCATGCTGTGCTGAACCACGGCCGTGTTCGTTGGAAAGACAGATTCGCAGTGACAAGGTAAGGTAAGTAAAGTACTAATAGTACAGATATCAACTTACTGTTAATGTGTGCAAACATCCAACGCTTCATCTGTATTTTGATATGTTCAGGTCGTCTTGTTTACGAACGGGTTGGTGATGCCCTGAACACCAGTTGTTCGGGCTCGGCGCTTCTGTTCGATTCCCCGATTTCCCGGGATTGATTTGTCCTTTCTGCCCAAACTATTCCTGTTTCGTTCGTATACGTTGTTCGCTCTGCCGTGTACTGCAACTGCATCACACGGCAATCACATTCAGAAAGATCACATTGTGAATTTGTACATATTCACGCAGATGAGTAGGTGTCAGAAGGTAGTACAGTCGCTTCGCTAAAGCGGCAACTCGAAATTCAACTTGACCCTGGTAGGGAATGCTACAGATTTAATGCAGTTGGTTGTCGGCAATCCGCGCCATGTTGGGTCTTGTTTGCAATGACTAGCTTCTGTCGGTTGAAAGGCGTGAAGTTGAAAGGATTGGCGCCTGTTGTGCTGATGAAACACCAATTGGTTGATATGCCCCAAGTGATGCACCGCGGGTTGTTAGCTGTTGCATAACCGGTTTCTTCATTTTTGCACCTGGAACCTCTTTCCGAATTAGACTGTGGTGCCAGTTTGTTTCTTTTTTCAGCGAAGAGCTTGGTCTGCATGGTTTGTTTGAAGTTGACGGTGCACAAAGCTACAGTAGCCTATATATCATGCTTGGGCATTCTTTCTGCAAAATTCTTCGTCAGTACTTGAGGCATTTCACTTTGACTGGTGGTGGTTAAGCAAAACTGTGTTATGGCCACAGTGGGTTATGCCTACATTGTGATCGCGCTTGATCAAAAGCTAAATTATTGATTCACTTTGCTCCTGGCAACAAACGCTGTACACGAGAGCTTGATGCTTGGCTTGAAACGGGAATGTTTGTCGAGTTGGTGCGTTTACAAAATGCAAATAAACATAAAAAGTGTGCAATGCTAAACGGCAGTGTCGCGTGAACGTTTTGCGAACCCTTCTCTACTCGTCATTGTCGAACCAAGTTGGTGATCCACGAAATTAAGTATCCCGGCATAGAATTTTTTACCTTTGGAAGAACAGCTTATGTTGGTTTTGAAAGTTGATCTCTGGCAGCCGAAGCAATCCTAATAAATAAAACAGGATTTATTCATGTGGCATGTTGCTCTGCAAAGTATAAAGCTTTTTGATGGTAACTAGTATCGGGTCTTTTGAGCAAAAAGTTGTGAATCTTAGGGGAAGACATCTAGGTGACAGTTCCGGATGTTACATCACATTTGCCAGTGTGGCTGGCAGGCTGGGTAAGATGACTCTCCGTTCGGATATCAAAATGCTTTAAAGAGAATAGGGAGAGAAATCTTTTGTATGTGGTGCGTGACGTCTTTTCGCGCGGCAGCTGATGAACGAACCACGCAATGGCTGCGTGCCCGCTTGATGATGAGTTTTGCCTGAAGCAGTCAAAGACTGGTGTTGCATAGAATTTTTTAGTTGAAATCTCATTTCAGTCAACTGGAGGCCCTAACACCATGTTATTGTCAAAACGAAAACAGATTAAAGCGCTTAAAGGTTGGGTAGGACGTTGCCCTGTTCATCGTGAAAAGGTAACTCAGTCCAGTTCTGCCAATGGATTCTTGACAAAAATCACGAGATTCACAAAAAAATTCACTAGATCTGAAAAAAGATCACTAAATTTAAAATTTTTGCGTTGAAATTCGCAGTTTTGCCAGAAATGATGTATCTATTACCTTTATTCCCCAAAAACCTTAACATCATTTGCAAGATTGCAAATATTCATAAATGTTGAAGCCTGGAAAATCTCATACTAAAAATAAAATCTTCAAGCTTTCCTCAAGAGCAGGAAATGACACCACTCGTGAGCATTTCGAGCAATCAACCTAACAGGTAATTAATTATTTCCAGTGCAGTTTTCCTGCTAAGAAATAGAAATACTGCCATGGCCAATATTGCAGCTATTAACACTATGTAGCACGGAGGTGCAAACAATGAGAAACGCATATTAGAAACGGTTCGTTGTGTTTGTGCAAATCTTCAAGCAATAATTCACATTACCACTTGTTTACGGAATGAAAAATGCTGAAAATCTGAAAAAAAGGGATGAAAAATTGAAAAGTTAGAAAAAAGATAACCAATTTCTTGAAACATATACTTTGAAAAAAAATAACTAGTTTGCAGTGAAAAATCACTAGATCACTAGATGATCCTAAAATCACCAGATCTAGTGAAAAATCACAAGGCGTGGCACCAGTGACTCAGTCTGTTTCTCAGCACACATCATTACTCCGACCACGGCTGGAAACACGTTTCTCGCAGTGGAAAATTACCGGTACTAGGTACTGTCACGTGGGCTAGATGTCGCACACAGGCGTCACCTTCGCGGCGCAGAAAAGATGCGAGAGCTGATCTTGTTTCTTTATTGACGGGAGAAATTGAACAGCCACTCTGCGGGAAGCATTGAAAGCCGGCCGTTGCAAATGCACAAAAGACCTTGGTATTAGCCTGCGTTGCTACAACTGTGAAATCAATGTCAAACTATGGAGCTCTGTTTTGATAACAGTGCATGATTAACCCAACTTTATGACGATACGATTTTCCGCAGTTTAGACTGCAACAAAAAAAGCGGCTAATAAAGCCACTTTTTTGTCTTACGTCAACACTTGCCACCACCTCATCCCTGAGAGTTATACCACGGTCAATATCATATCCTAGTGCAAACATGCGTTTGACTGAGTTTGTTATACCTCAAGTTTTTCATGTCTGAAGCATAACATGCTCAGTAGCATTCCAGGTAAATAATGAATTTTCCGCCCAAGGCCATCCTATATCATGTTCACTTACTGACAAGAAAAGTTCTAGGTATTTATTTTCTGGTCTTTGTTCTAACTACGTGTCACAGGGAATACCCGGGTAGGCCTCCAGAGGTAAGCAAAATTACTCAAATAGCATTCATTTATTAATGCGCATACCGCTCGTATTTGTGACCAGAGGGCTAGAGCTTGCTGACTTAAATAATTTCGGGTCCGACTTGTACAAATCAGTGTTGCTCAAAAACGCATCGTTGCTCGCTTGAGATTCATTTATTCACGGTACGTGAACAAACGGACTTAATGAATTTACTTTAGCATTTGTGCTACTAACGGTAAGCAACGTGCCTTTAACGAAAATGCAATAAACCTCGGTGATTCCGGATCTTCGCCAAAACCGGATAAAACTGGTGGTACGAATGATTTCTAACCATTTTCTTTAGAAAAATCTTCGGTTTATTCGTTTTTTTTAATCCGGATATTCGCCAACACCGGATAAAATCTGCGCTTTTCACATCTCGTAATCCGGACTTTTCTGCACTTCCCCACTTTCGTGTTCAGTTCACTGACTGATCTCTAGGAAAGATTCGACAGCCTTCCGACGCAACACAAGCGTGCTCACGATTATCAACGAGCGTGCAGAATTGTTATAACAACGGCCGCAACTGCGTGCAACATTCGACTAATCGTGGAGATGATTGTTACGTCACACAGAGGCATAGCATATTGTGATGAACACGCTCAAGGCACGCCGCCGCACCACGGTTTTTGTCCATTGTGTCGAGCATTATTGCTGAGTGTATTGTACTCGGTAAGATGCCTGAAGAGCATTACCTTCCAAATAGAGCGACTGCTTATGAACCAGTAGCAGAAATTTCTACGCCAGTCCAAAATCCCAGATTTTGCAGCCAAGTAATCTAAAATTATGAACTGAAAGATTGTTCGTAACTACCTGGACATGACGGTTACTGGTATGATGTACCAAAACATTGTAAACACATCAATCAGTTCGTTGTGTTTCTGCGAAAGTCTGCTGCTGGGTCGTAAATGTGTTAATTGAAGTGATTTTCGCCGATATCTCAGTACTTCGATGACGTCAGGCTAGAAACAACCATCTTCGGTTAATTCGGATCTTCGCCTAAACCGGACAAAACCGTCGGTGAAATCGAACCCGGATTAACCGAGGTTTACTGTACAGATGACGATAAAATTAAGTGTGTATAGTTTCCAAACAAGTTGCCATGTACCCTTGTACTGTAGCCTTGTGACAGGCATCAAATTTCTTAAAAACACGCTTTCATGTCCAGCTGAGTTCATTCCGCTTCGTGCCCCTCGCTGCTCATTAGCAACGATCACCACTCTGTGCTATTGTCGCTCTAGTTTTATTGCAAAACCCGTTATGCTTTAGTGGTGCATAGTACACTTTAAAACGAAGGACTGAGGGATTGATTAGGTCACTGACGAAATCGTAGGAGCGTATATTAAGCAAAAGCGATATCTTTAATTGCCACTCACGAGATATATTTCAGGCTGTGGTCTGAGAGGAATGTGATGTCAAAGTAACATCAAAAATAAAGTATAAAATTTTATGATCTCCTGTTGTAAACTTAAAAACTTCCTCGGAGTTTCAGCCAGCGGACAACAGGTTTTCATCAGGGCAAATGGTACGAAACAGCAAAGCAGCAGATGTCACTAAAAGCGCATGATTTCTATGACGCAGAGGTCAAGGCAGAGTGAGATGTTGTGCAACAACTTAATGATGCCGACCTGAAAAAAGAAGTAAAAGTACTCAATCGGGTATTAAAGTGATGTATGGCCAAACGCTGCTTTGCACTTGTGAAAAGACATCTAACGCTTTTTCATATTAACGTTGGGCCTTCAATTGGTAAAAATCAATTCAGTAATCCGTCGTTTTGTAAAAGGAATTTCAAATGCAATGACTGCAATCTGAATTATCGATCAGTGCGTTCGATGTCTTATCTCCGATACGTAGAGTTGCCAGGCATCTCTTGAGTAAAAAAGCCAAACCATGCCTGAAAAAAAGCCAAAGTGTTAACGAAACGTAAAATTTAAAATTCTTTATTAGTTGTAAGACGTTTTGGAAGAATAATGTTGTAGCATTACTTCATCTTCCACATTTTCTACAGTGTTTTCACTCGAACCTTTGGCATTATGGGTTGCTGGATATGCTACAATTTTATTCTTTTATAGGTTGCCAGATAACGTTTGAGAAAATGCACCAAGCACTGTCTAAAGCCTAATAACACTTTTCAGGAAGATATTTAAAAAGCCAAAACACCAGTCTGATAGTGTGTTCCAACTGCCTCCAAAAAAGGGAAATATTGACAAGAAAAAGCCAAACAATTTTTGTTGACGGCAACTGCCTCTAAAAAAGCCAAATTTGTTAAATTTGCCGTCAAAAGAGCCAATCTGGCAACCCTGGCGATGCGTGTTTCGCAAAGATCAGGCTGACAATTTTATATATGCTGTAACTGATGTGCTCTTGCGCGTCTTTAAAACTTTTTTGTTTCGCCGTTATGTCTCTGTATGTCACGGTCATGATTCATTATGCGCGTTTTGTGACTTCTGCTGCATTGCAGTTTCATGGCAGGCTTGATGAAAGCCTGATGTAAGCTGGACGTTTTCGGGAAATGTCGGCCTCGTTTTTATATTCACATCAGTTAATCACAGTTTTCTAAATGTTATCCTGTTGGTTACCTCCGCAATATTGATAATAAAGGTTGTTGTACAATTTCTTTTGTACAGTCTGTATTTATCCTGCACAATAGAGAAGAGAATGCGTCTTTCTAGGTCAGCTAAGTCCCAAGATTATAGACTAGCTACCGACGGCGCTTTCGTTAGCACTTCGGTTAAAATGTAGCAAAGGTATATTGTCATACTGGGATGTAAACCTTCATAAAAACATGAACTTTATTAGAAAATGCCTCCTAGCTTTGCGTACATTTCCTCCCACTGGAAGGAAGGGGCGTATCCAGGGTTGTGATTGGGGCGATCGCCCCCTGAAACCCGCGAAAGTAACGTTATTCACCATAATTTAGTCTAATTCGGAAGAAAACAGTCGTGTTTAAAGGCCATTTTGTCGTACATTGGTTCACGAACCATACTACACAGGGGCGTAACAAGGTTAGATGACGCCAGGAGAAAGAAGCAAGTGTGGCGCTCCCATGTTCTAGCCTGAGATCTTTCGGAAGCAAATGTACTGTATTGAAGAAAGTGCTTGTGAAATTGTTGGGGCTTTTCGGTGCCCTCCGCAGTGATTTGGTGCCCAGGAAATTGTTCCCCCTCACCCCTCTCACTACGCCCCTTATAGCCGTATGAGGCGGTGGGTCGGATAGGGCGGCCACCCTCCCGCGCTTGAAAATTTTCAGGGCAAGCGCAACTTGCTCAAAAATCCTGAATGATATAAAACAGTGCTTCTCAACCTTTTTTATGTCGCGGCCCACTTTTCGCCGAGACTTTTGTTTTGGGCCCACTTCACGCAAAATGTGTTTCAGAACATATGACTAGGCGTAATTATTGCGTTATCTCGGAACATTTCGCCGCCCACCTGCAGGAGCTTCGCGGCCCACCGGTGGCGAAGCACTGATATAAAATACATATTCAGTGCAGTGAATTCATGGCACCCTCTGTTTTTCAGGGCAAGCGCAAGCTGCTCAAAATTCCTGAATGTAAAATGTATATTCAATACAGTGAAAACTTTCAGGGCGACTCTGTTTTTCATGGCTAGCGCAAGTTGTTCAAAAATTCTGAATGGTATAAAATGTATATTCAGGACTGTGAATTCAAGGCACCTTCTGATTTTCAAGGCAAGCGCAAGTGGCACAAAACTCCTGAATGTAGAAAGTATATTCAATACAGTGAAAATTTCAGGGCAACTGTTTTTCAGGGCAGGCGCAAGTTGTTCAAAAATCCTGAATGGTAAAAAATATACTCAATGCAGTGAAAAATTTCAAGGGAAACTCTGTTTTCAAGGCAAGCGCAAGTTGTTACAAATCCTAAATGTAAGAAGTATATTCAATGCAACGAAAATTTTCAAAACAACTCTGTTTTTACAGGGCAAGCGCAAGTTGCTCAAAAATCGTGAGCGGTGAAAAAATTTTCAATACAGTGTATATTCACATGGGGGTGATCCGTGTAATTTGGGCTAGTGTAGTTTGTAATCTGGACCAACGTTGTGATTGGTTATAGTGACTTTGATCTGGACAAAGCCCTCGTTTTCTGTAAAAATCGAACAATCGGATGTCGGTAGTTCAACAGCTTGATATACGAATTCGGTAACTCTTTCTTTGTTCGTTTTCGAGTATTTGTTCGTATTCGCTGGGTAGAGGTGCAAGGTGTTAAGATGATAGATTTTTTTGATTAACAGGAGTTTTAGAAGCGGTCAGCATGGACATTCAGATTGCTTGCCTCCTTTGAGTGCGCGTCTTTAAGTGCTTTGCTCAAGCACACAGCAGCGATAACACAGGCAGGCTTAAGGTGTCAGACCCTTCGATCCGGAACCGTTGCCCTTAAAACATTGCGTTGCGTCATCGAAGTTGCGTACATATTTGCATCAGTAATAGCAATTACTGTAAAATTTCTTGTCTGGGAGAACGCAATACGCCAGGAACTTCAACCTCTTGAGTTAGCAAGTAAGGTAACTACAGAATTTGCCTATAACAGCACCTCTAGGGGATTGCATAAAGAACGTTATTGCCGAATTGACATAATAAGCGACTTGAAATGCATATGAAAGATGCCATCGCGGCCAAACAAAATGTAATGTTATGGGCGAATTGACGTTGCAGAGGAAGCCGTTATAAACGAATTCAACTGTATAGAACAGATTTACATAAGGTTTCAGGCCTCATTCGGCGGATTAAACTAAAAAGTTTGTTTCATAGCAAATTGTCTGTTTTTAGGGCAAATTTTTATTTTCAGGGCAAGTTTTTCCGCCTCCCCAATAAAATGCCTTCCCGTACGCCTATGACGCCCCTGATACTACCTCTCTCTTTTAGTAATGAAGCCTTTATGAGACTTGAATACCAAAGATTACTGAAATCGCCCCCTAACTTTACTGGCAGGATCCGAACCTGCTTTAAGGTGTGCAATGTTTAACAGGTATGCTGAGGTGAAACACAATTTCGTCAGCAATTACTTTCGCACTAGCAAGTCTGTGGAACCAGTCATGTGCTCGGGTTCCTTCGTCCCTGTGATTTTCACCTAACGAAAATTTACTTCACATTGAATACAACACTTTTGCCAGTGTTGTTCTGAAAATACTCTGCTTGTATTCGCGAACTCTTATGTTTCACCCGTTGGAAGCTTTTGCACAAACTGCGAATTATAAAGAAAAGCGAAGAAAGTCAATTTGTGCTTCAGAGGGCTCATAAGTCAGATTAACTTTTCTTGTTAGTCCGTTTGGCAATGATGTGTTGCAACGTTTTCTATTCTACTGTACAGTCATGCTGCTGAATGGAGACTAGCAAGAAAAAACAATCTCATTCGCTTTGCGTCGCTGCGAAAAAACTCAACCGATCAAAGTTCCATAAAATTAAAGCTCTGTCAGTGACGTAACTGACAGTGGGGAAGAGAGGCGCCCTGCCAAGCTAAATGTAAACACAGGGCCCTAGGGTTGCCAAATACGTTGTGTAAAAATACCGGCTATTTTGTTAGCATTGCCAGGTCTAAGCTGTGTCGTAATTCATAAGCACCATAGGGAAAACAGAGAGATAATCAGTATTGTTAAGCTACGATCAATAATTTGCCAGTATATTGGCTGGCTCATTACAATGCATGTGACGTGACAATCGTACCAAGGATTGCGTAAACAGCAGCAAATAAACTTGCCTGAAGGAACTTTCCTGAAAGATCCACTACTAGAGTCGTTATAATTTGAGAAAATCTGTTAGTTCGTTTTGTTAGTTGCCTTAGTTCATTTTGATGTTACCGCACATTATTAATTTTTAAAATGCCGGCTTCAGGCACTGATTTTCAGATACCGGCTTTTTACCGGCCTCTGCTAAATTAGCAGTAAAATACCGGCCATCAGGCAACCCTACCGGGCCGCCACGTAGCTTATATTTAGGTTTTAGTATTCTTTTGGCCTTCAGTATGTTTTTTGTTTGCTGTTCTCGGAGTATTTTCCGGTGATTTGCTTTTTTTGCATAGCCGTTTACATCTGGATTCACCATGATTTTTCAAGTTTTTTTCTGAGACTTGACTGGTTGGCTCGTTACAGTAGCCAGTGAGACATTTTTAGCTAAGTTTCCCCCATGACGCAAACCTCAGCTTACGCCGCTGGCTATTGTAATACTTTTGCATATACGAAGTAGCCTAATACTGCTCTACATGGTAACAAATTTCATTGGTAAATGTTCTGCCACACTTATTTGGGAAATGCGTTCTTCCGCTGTGATATAGCGCCACCACCTGTCTGTTTGAAGCCTTCAGTGGGAGTTCAAGTCTGCTGATAAGAAATTGGCGTTTGTGTGATGGCTTCAAATATTAAACAGCGAAAAAAACTTTAGTGAGTGCCGCAACAACACTTGGTTGCTATAATTTGGTGTGCAAAGTTTACACATTCCAATGTCAAGCGCAATTTCTGATCTCTGCGAAATTTCTGACCTATTATTTTTTGTCAGTTATCTTGCTTCTGAGCGTAAAAGAATAAAGTTTGGCGATTACGTTTTTGATGTGCGTAATTTAAACTTTTTGGTTAAAAGTCAGACACTAACAGCAGGCTATAGTACGGGAATAAGTATAACCACTGCAAACTATTGGACTTAGTCTTGGACCTCAATAATTTTCTTTTTCTAACCCTAACCCGACACACCTAAACACCAAACATTTAGCCCTAAACATTCGTCTTCTCATCGTATTTGATATTTAGAATATTACTCTGTGCATGCTCATATGGCGTTAAGTCAGAAATTTCGCTTGATACGGGAATTTGGCTTTTGATGCTAGGTTTTTAGCACGATTGTCACTTGTAAATGAATATACGTTTAATGTATGGGATAGGGTTAGACGGATAGTTGTAAAAATCTGTTATCAGGATAACGGATATATCCGGATATTTGGTCTTTGTGCTATCCGGTTAACCGGATATTCAAAAGAAGAAATAAGACGTTGCTAAAGTTTTAATGATGATTAAAATATTGACTCAAATCCATTTAGCAGTCAAAATAAAAAGACCTGTTACTTTTGTACTTTAGGTAACTTTGTACAGTACAACGAAAAAACACAAATTTGTAATGTTTATTTTTCCTTAATGTGCTCTTCATCGCTGTGAAGGTTTAGATTTATGTATCTCCTGTTTCGTGTGCTTGTATACTCGTCAAACGTAATAGAGCAGAATTTCCCAGCCCATTTTTTCATTTTTATTTTTTCTTTTATATTGCTTTTCAGTTAATAGAAGAATGTCATGACAAGATTTCTAACATTTCACTCTGTGTCTAGAACCTGTATCCTCTTGTTAGAAACGCATGCCTCATTTGCCTGCTGGTAGTAATTGTGTTAGAAGACGTTCTGTCAACAGCTGCCAGCTCTGCAACAATTCTCCGAGACTTTGACTGGTCTAAAAAAGTTGTCAATCGCGGTTTTACCTGTAGAACCGACTGCCAAAGAAGAACATGAGCTTTTGTCTTTGACTCAACCTGAATCTGGTGTTTCAAATGCAAGTGGTTTCTCATAGATTCCGTTGATCCTCCCTCGCAAGAAAAATTAGTTCCACAGGTATCACACTTTGCCCTCTCGCCATTTGTTGAAGTAGCCCCACACAGGGTTTTCACTATTGAAACGTTTGAATTCCATTTCAATGTTGTTTTAATATTTAGACACTTAAAAAACATAGGCCATACACTCGACTCAAAGGGTTTCGACTGAATCTCTTTGTTAATGCCGGGAGTTTAAAAATCTCACGTCCCATATCAATTACTTTGCAACGTAATAGAACAAATCTTCCCCGACATTCTAGAGAATACATGAAAAGTAAATACAGGTTTCAAGGTCAGCGTACCACTGCAAGATAACCATGGGATGATATGCCGCCCGCAGTTGACAACAAGGCAATTCAGAGTTGCTTAACGTCATACAAACATAAAAAAGCAGTAATAAGATTATTCCTTCATAATCCGGTTAACCGACAAAATGTTATCCGGATGTTGGATAGCTGAAAATGCCTTGGTTAACCGGTTAACCAATATCCGGATAATCCAACCCTAGTATGGGACTTTTGCAACCAAAAAGTAAAAGAGGGAATATTTTCTTAGCAAAGCCCTTTAGAAAAACATGCAAATTACCGAATGTTCAACATATTTTTTTGAATAAGAGCAGATGGTGCCCACATAGCGAAATATACACTAAGATTTTAGTGTCTGATTCTTAGCTGTAAAAGGAATCTTTTCAATAGACGGTGTTCACCAGATTATTGACATTTTGAGAAAAAATGGCGTAATGAACGTATTTATGTAAAGACTAGAAGACCATTTCCAGCACTTAAACATCTTATGCCTTCCCAAACTATATAGCTTTTCAGTAGGCAAATTCATGCACTCTTATCATAACAAACTGCTTCCAAATCATTTTGATGAATATTTTAT
>Ga0210059_1008200_pt1 | contig 16532 bp, 19 predicted proteins | sample Ectturendosymbi2_FD_188042 | JGI IMG/M metagenome (GOLD analysis project Ga0210059, IMG submission 188042) | Ecteinascidia turbinata endosymbiont from Florida, USA - Sample 2 (SPAdes) (version 2) | ecosystem: Host-associated > Tunicates > Ascidians > Unclassified | place: Key West, Florida...
TTCCAGCATCAACCGCAGCAGTTCTGAAAATCGCATCATTATCACCCTTCCTCACAAGAGTGAGTTGATGTTTAAGCCCGTAAACGACTTTCTCATAGTCATCACAGAACCCAAAGATGTGTTTCAGCGGAGCTCTGAATGAAAATGTGCCTTATGGGTACGGCTTTTGAATGATATATCCATGCCAAGTTTTAAAACCATTTATTGATTATCTCCAGCAATTGAAGCGTCTGTGCCATTATCTTTATACCAAAGTTGATTCAAACCCGTGCTGTTTTGAAAATCATCTGGAAATTTCAACAGTCCAAGCATTGTTGTTGCCTGCCCAGGGTGAAACAGACTTTCAGTTTCTTGGCCTGAAAGTTGATAATTTATGTTGTTGAAAAGATGCATCATAGCATTGTTTGTTAGCGTGATGATGTCAGCATTAGCGTAAACAGCGTCGTTAGCGTTTTTCACCAACTTACCGTTGAAAACCAGATAACTTTCACTCGGATGTGTGAACAAGTCTTGCGTTTCAATATTTATCCTAATTTTCCCTGGTCTGTTAAGGTCGATGCCAGTGATTGGTTAGCAACTGTGATATTCATATCGTTCGATTGATTCATCAATTTCCGGTTTTTGACTAATGTTAAGCATGTCCATTTATTATAGGTTATTTTTTGTTTTCACTTTGAAAATCAGGTAGTTTATAACGCAAATCCCTGTTAAAATATTTTAGCTGTTCAATTTCTCTTTTTAGTTCAAAGATTTCGTCTTTGAGGGCTACAATCTCTTCATAAACATACTTGATTAGTTCAAAATTGTTAATTTATTATTTGTTTAACCGTCTGATAAGGTCTTGAATCTTGATCGCGCGCTACCCTGAACCAGCAATCAAGTTGTTCAAATTTGGTGTTGTCACCTGCGGCAATGCCTTCTGAGGTGCTGCCCCTTGGGATGTAAGCGGGGGTGTTGAAGACACAAGTTTTGACAAAATTTGTTGTGATTTGGGAGTCAACTGTGAACTCGCAAAATCAATAGCTTTTTGTCCAGTCTTTTGCCCAACACTTCGAGCGATGTTCAAAGCGGTGTCAACAACTTGCTTTTTACTGATGAATCCTGACAAAAAGTGTTTGAGCTTTGAAAAAATCCCAGATCCGCCGACTTGATACTTTCTTTGATATCCACGTTTAATAATTAACATCTTTATTTAATGTCAGCATTAAGTTTTTATAAGCATCACGAGACAAATTTTTTTGCCTCAAAAGTTCATCACAAATGCAGACGATTTCGTTTCGAAGACCAGTGTTTCCTGCTTGTTTTGAAGCCATCAACAATTCCAAACGTTCACACAAGGCACTTGGATTGCTTGGGAGAAAGCCTTTACCTTGTTTTTTTTTCTGTTGACGTTTCGCTTTTTGGGTTGGTGCTTTCACATATTTCTCCAAAATTGGTCTAACGAAAGTTTCCCATTTATGACCCCCGTTTGCCGCTGGTCTTTGTGGATTTTTTGAACTTCTCATAGCATTTGAACTTATCAAAATTTCTTTATATTTTTTCATGTCTTCACCATCATAAGAACCCGTTTTTGGCTTTTTCATTGTCACAAGCTCCCAAAGACCTTCTGTTCCCCTATATCTTTTACCATTGATTATCATATCATTTCCATCAGTTTTAAATTCTGCATCACCGAGCTGCAAATTTCCTTCGTCATCTCCTTCTGGCCCAAAATTTTCGTCCCACTTTTTTTGTTTGTCGCTTTTGCTAAATACTTACTTGCAATTAGTCCAACATTCATAGGTCCATCATTAGGTGCTGGTAATGCTTCAGGTTGTCCTTCCAATTCTGGTTCCCAAGGCAATGCTTGCTGCGCTGGCATATTTTCTATTGGTTCTTGAAGTGGAGCAAACTTGGAAACAACTTCTTCGGATGACTTTTGTTGTTGTTCATTTATTGGTTTGAAGATTTTTCCAAAATCTTCGTAAAGTGATTGTTCACCCAATCGTTCTGAGCGAAAATCACTCTGAATTTTTTTCTTGGTTTTGAGATATTCAGCAACAAGTTTGTCACGTTTTGATGGGTCTTTTATTTTTAGAAATGACATTTATTATATGTCTAAATTTGGATAGGGTCCAAATTTGTTTTCAACCGGGTCCAAATTCATTTTCGGCCGGGTCCAAATTAACCTCGATAGATGAATACTTTTCTATACAGCTTTGGATCAAGGTTCAAATTTTTTTGCAATTCTTAAACTTGCTCTGATGTGAGCTTGTTGTTCAGAAACGCAGTCACTGTTGAGCTTTTTATTCCAAGATCATTTGGCATTTTATTTTAATTTAATAAGACCTTTGTTGTCAACCCAAGAGTTGAAACTTCCTGGATAGCCCTTCCATTTTACCAATGACCTTGTTTTACCTTTCTTCACAATCTTCTCAATTCTGTGAACTTCTTGTGATGTCTTCTGAAGCTCTTGCTCGTAGAAAGTCCCTTGGATTTCTTCATCATTCAGGTCAGTTATTTTATAAGTAACTGCGTTGGTTCTTTGAATTTTTGAAATGGTGAACACTTCTTCTGTCCAGTTAGGGGTGAACCCTTTCTCAAAGAGTCCTTTCTTCTTGAGAATTCGGACTTTGTCACCAGTTTTGAATTTTGTTCTCATGGGTCGTCTTGTTAAGTCTGGATAGAGGTTTCTGTAAACTCTCACTTCATTGTCTTTATTGCTCGCCTCAACAGGAGTCATTTTTATGCTAGAGTGCCCCGTGTTGTTGTATCTCTCAACAAAGTCGTCAAGAAGGTCAGTATGTTTGTTGGTATTGTTCGCCGTGAAATACTTGAATATTTTTTCTTTCATTGTTCGGTTCCAACGTTCGACCACCGACGATTTCTCTGCATTCTCAGTTGAGAAAAGCTCTGCACCCAACTCCTTCACATGTTTGTTGTAAAACTCTCGGCCTTTGTCTGTCCAAAGCTTTTCTGGTTTTCGCTTTGATTTTTTGAAAAACTCCTTGAACGCGTCTGAGACAGATTTTCCAGTTTTGTCTTTGAGCGGAAGCATCCAACCATATTTTGAAAACACGTCAATCACTGTGAGAAGATACCTGACCCCAAGGTTGAACTTTGAAAATGCTTGCATTTCAACGAGGTCTGCAGCCCAAATTTTATCAATTCCATTCACACACATCGTTCGTTTTGGAAAATTTTTGATGATGGGTTTGTGAAGTTCATCAGCTAGCTGGTCAGTCCAAAGTGAGTCGTTTTTTAACCCCCATCCGAAACGCTTTTTCGTCCCGATAATCGTAGAAACAACACCTCTCTCCATCCTTTCTCGAAGTGTGGGGTTATAAATACCATTAAGCTCTGTCAACATATTTTTGTCACAAACTTCGTTGCGACTTTTTGTGTCTTTGTTTTTAACATAACAAATGTCATGGTAATAAGCTGCCTTGTCGACTCTGTTGATTGGTTATGACCATGCCTTTGGAGTTATATCCTCATTTAGTCTTTTGTTCAGCTTTGTGCCAGGTCCTGTGAAGTTGTGACCCAGCATGTGCATTTCAAATGGAAGACTGTTGATTGTGTCATTGATAAACCCTTTTCCACTTGCGCATATAAATTTTGACTTTTTCTTTCTGCAAACAACACAGATGCCTTGAAGCATTTGACGGTTGTTTTTTGTTGTTTTCTGTTTCATGTCTCTCGTTTCCGTAAATTTACGACATTTGACACAATATATTTGATTCATTTATTAAATGCTTTTATAAAATAAATGGAAGTAAAGAATATTTCATGGAATGAACACATAGCAAATAAAACAATCACCCTCTGCTGCCAAGGAGTCTGCGGGGCTTGATTGTGGGCAAATCAGGCTGTGGTAACACTACATTGTTGCTAAACCTTCTTCTCAGACCTGGCTGGTTGAACTATTCAAAATTGTCAGTTTCTGGAAAAAGTTTGTTTCAACCAGAGTATAAAATTTTGAGAAAAGGTTTTGAAGAACAACTTCCAAAAGAGATGATAATAAGAGTTTTTGAAAACCGTGATGAAATACTGCGAGAACAAATTTCACCAAACCAGCTGATTGAAGTGTTGGCAAAAAAACAAAAGACTCGTTCCAAAGAGCCAATTGAGTGCAATTTTTACAAATCAGCTGATGATGTTCCAGACCCAAAAGAAATCTCCCCTGAGCAAAAAGATCTGATGATATTTGATGACCTCTTGCTTCAGAAACAAAACAAGTGTGAAGCCTATTACGTTCGTGGAAGGCATTCAAATTGTGATTGCTTGTATTTAAGTCAAAATTATTTCAAATTGCCTCGCCAGACAATTCGAGAAAATGCAAATTTCTTTTGTCTGTTTCCTCAAGACCAGAAAAATATTGATCATGTTTTTAACAACCATGTGTCTCAAGACATGACAAAAGAACAGTTAAAAAAACTTTGCAAAACGGCGTGGTCGAAACCTCATAACTTTGTTGTGATTGATTTGACCTCACTAAAGAACTGTGGGAAATACAGATTGAGGTTTGACAACTTTTACATTATTGAATAAATGAGTGAACTTCTAGAAAAAATTGTTCAAAATACTGAGCCGAAAACTTCAACTCAGATTGTGGTTTCAGAGAATTCGACAAAAATAAAGATGAATTTTAACCCACCACTCGAGTTTGATCGAACGCGAAAGTATGAGATGGCTTTGGTCAATCTCGAGACGTATTATTCGTTTCCGAATCTGTCAGATGAAAACAACGTTTTCAGATATTCTCCCGGTTTCGTTGAAGTCAGCAAGAGAGTCGACGAGGATGACTCAACGTGACAAAGTAAATGGGTCGAAGTTCAAATTCCAGAAGGCAGTTACGATCTCACTGATATTGCGGAAACAATAAAAATTGCGATGAAATGAAATGGGCATAACGTTGATGCTGTGAAGATTTCAGCAAACACCGACATTTTGAAAAGTGTCTTGGAAATTCAAGACGACTTTCAGGTTGATTTCAGAGCGCGAAATTCAATTTCAAGCGTTCTTGGATTTCGAAATCAGGTTTACAAAGAGGGCATTCACGAGTCGCAAAATGTTGTCAACATCTTATCAATAAATTCAATTCTCGTGAATGTGGACATGATTGGCGGGTCTTATGTGAATGGGAGAACGCAAAACACAATTTACAGTTTCTTTCCAAACGTGTCACCTGGTTACAAAATTGTTGAGAACCCGAGAAACCTTGTGTATCTTCCAGTGATTTTAGATAAAATCAATAAAATGGAAACAGTTGTTACAGACCAAAACGGAAAGCAATTGAATCTTCGTGGAGAAAACCTGACAATCAGATATCCCTTGAGGGAAATTTAATAGCATAATATAAATGAGTTATACCAATGTGCATGTAAACATTTCTGAAAATCAACAGCAAAAATTGAAACACGCCGTTGATACAAAGAGTCCCGTGAGCATTTGTCTCGGCTACAAAGATTTGTGTGGAAATGATGTTCTTGCTTTGACCAATTCACAAGTGAACAGAATGACAAAAGCTTATCAGGATGGAAAAGGCATCACACAAAAAATGAGTAAACGTCAGGTTGTTCACAATATGAAAATTGAGGGTGGGTTCCTCGGGTTCCTAGCAGGTTTGGCTGCAAAAGCTTTGCTATTTTTGGCAAAGACTGTCTTGCCAACATTGGCGACTGGAGTGTTGAGCGGGGTTGGGTCTGCACTTGCTCAGAAGGCTAATAACAAAGCTATGAGGAACGGGCTATATTTGAAAAAAGGCTCAAACATAGCAAGAGTCTAAACGGACAGTCAAGGGTTGTACTTGAAACCTTTCAAAGGTTCGGGGCTTGGCATGGTTGGAGATGGTTTGTATTTGAAACAGGGGGGTCAAGTTATCAGTGGTGAGGGTTTGCTTCTTGTTCTGAACAGTCCGTTGAAGAATATTCCAGTCCTCGGCTGGTTGTTGTAAGATGTGGATTTGAATTTTTTATTCCATTGAATAAAAAATGAACCCTAATTTATATAGACTACATGAAATTCCTGAAATTGAAAGGGGGCTGAATGAAGAAAAACTCAAACACTCTGCAATGACAAAAAAATATCATTGCTTGCTAAACTTTTGCACTGGCTGCCTTTTGATTTTTCAGTTTTGTATGTTTCTTTCAAACGTTGGGTTTTTGTCAGATTTCAAAGAAATCATCGGAACTATTTCTGGGAGGGTTTTACATGGAATGAACGTGTTTTTTGTTAATGCTTCAATTTTTCTGAAAGTAATTGAAAAATTGCTTTTCAAGAAAATACAGAGACATGAGAAACAAAAAACTTTGACTGAGATGTAGCTCAACTCAATTCGAAACATGGTTTCTAAGGTGTTGACTGACAAAGAAATTTCTGAAGTTGAGTTTGAGAATATTCTTTTTCAGACGAGAAAACAAAATGAAACATACATTAAGTTTCAAGAAGCGGATTTGGAAATTGATAAGATGTTGCCAAAGAAATCGGAAAGTTTTGTTTAGAATAAATGATTCAAGTTGAAAACGTGGTTCTTCCAAACAAATCTTTGAGCAACTTTGAAATCGAAGATGTGGTGGAAACGATTGGTTTGAAAAACTTTCGTGGTGTTTTCTTGAGAGACACTTTGCCAAAGAAACCAAAACGAAATGAGTGCGTAATTATGAACCTAGGCGACACTTCTGGAGATGGGATGCACTGGGTCGCATGGTTCAAACGTGGTGAAAAAAAGTGGTATTTTGACTCATTCGGATTGCCCCCAACAACTGAACTGAACGACTAACTCGGTGATGTGTTCTATCCAACTGAGCAAATTCAACCAAGACAAGAAGTTATTTGTGGCCATCTTCGTCTTTTTGTTTTGAAAGAGATGCAAAAAGGAAAAGGGCTGCAGGAAATAATCAACAAATTTTGGTGATATATAAATGACTGTTGATAAATTTGGAAGAAGTCCGACGACAAGTCAGACAAATGTTGCAAATGTGAGTGGAGTTTCACATGAATATGTGAACAGCAACTTTTTGCGAAAAGGTCAAGCCATTGACATGTCAGGTCAAAGCATTGTGAATCTTGGCTCACCGTGGGTCCAATGGACGCAGTGAGGAAGAAATATGTCAATGAAAAATTTTTCAAAAGAGGTGATCCAATTGATATGAATCAAAAGGCAATAAAAGCGTATTGTCTCCAACCGAAGAAGGCGATGCGGCGATGAAAGGGTACGTTGACTCGAAAAGTGCTGGAAAAAGTAATATTAATATGAATGGGAATTTGACAAAAAACGTGAGATGGCCAGAAGAAGATCATGACTTGGCGAATCGAGCATATGTTTATTTTGTTGCAGGCAAAAGGTTACCAATTGAAGTGGGCACTATGCAGGGGCAAATTGATATGGATCAACATTCAATAAGAAATATTAACCCAAATCCACAAAATGAAGATGAAGTGGTTCCGAAACAGTGGATTGAAGAAATTTTTTTGAATCGTTATAGCCCTGCGTCGACTATGCCAAAAGATTTAAATATGGATGGGAACCTTGTCTCATACCTGAGAGCACCAGAACAAAATCACCATGCAGCGACAAAAGGATACGCAGATACGAAGCTGACGCTTTTGGGTGAGGACATGCAGGGAGGGATTGGGATGGCTGGAAACAGGACTTCACATTTGGGCGAGCCTGAGCAGAGCAATGACGCAGTCAGATTGAGTTATGCAAACGAATTTTATCTGAAACGTGATGGAACAAATTGGATGAGAGGGCCTCTTCATGCTGATGGTTTTCAAGTGACTCGCGTCGGGAACCCCATCGAAGAACAAGACGTGGTAAATTTAAGAACACTTCAAGCTTCAACAACCAGTGTTTTTGAACAAGCAATCGTGGCAGCAGACACAGCAGTCGGTGACGCGATAAGACACCATGCGAACATTTTGAATCGAGACATCAGAACAAAAAGTTTGAACTTGGGCCCACAAGGAACAGGAACAAAAAATTTTAGCATGGGTGGGCAATATCATATTATTGGGCTCCAGATCCAACACTTGAACACGAGGCTGTCAATCTCAGAACGTTGAACCGAAAAGTTTTGGATGAAATTGAGGTTAATAACCTCTTGGAAGCCCAAAAATATTTGAGGCTTGATGGTGAAAATCAAATGGTTTCAGATCTTCAAATGAACGATCGCAAACATGTCGATCTGGCTGATGCAGTCATGCCTACTGATGGTGTGAACAAGAAAGTTTTGGACGAGGGTATAAATTCGTTGACTCATGATTTGACAACAGAAAGCCAAATGTATAGTGATAATCTAATTGTTCAAACAAATGAAAGCATAAATGAAAAATTTGAGAGAATAGAAGGATCCATTGCTGTGATAAATGGGCGAATTGTCACAAATTCTGAAACAGACGAACTAAAAGAAACAATATTAAATGAAAAAATTGATAGAATTGAACAAAATTTTCTTGAAAGAATTACTGATTTGGAATTTCAACTGAGAAAACTACAAGAGTGAGCAAAAAAAGTTTTTAGAGTCAAAATAAACATGTTTTGTGCTATGCCTGATAATATTGGACATAAAAAGTATTGCACCCCTTGGAAGCAAAAATTTTTGACTTATGACTTTCAAAATTACTCTTCACTTGGAAAAGAAAAAACATTGAACGAATTCGAAAATGCTTTTAGTGTTTGGCAAAATGTTTGCAATTTGAAATTTGAAAAAGTCTTTGATGGTAGTCAAGTTATGAATATTGCATTTCTTACAGATGATGAAAAGCAAAATGCGGAAATTAACTGTCCTTACAAATTAAATCATAAAAAATCTGGCACTTTGGCGCATGGATTTTACCCAGGTAATTCAACACTGTCTGGTGATTTGCATTTTGACAATACGAGATGGTCAGACCAGAAAACATTTTCAGGGGATGGGAACTTCAACTTATTTTCAGTCACTGTTCACGAGATTGGTCATTGCATCGGACTGTTTCACAATACTGAAGACAAAGACAGTACTATGCAAACAATTTATAAGCCTGGATTCAGTGTCAAAAACAAGAACAATATACTTTCTGAATCTGACATTAAAACAGTGCAAGAAATGTGTGGCACAGCAAAACATGTAATTGTTACTGCAATTTTCAACTCTAACAAAGCAAAAGTTATGATCAGAAAAATTGAAAAGGACTCAAAGACAAAAAGGGTTAAAATAATTTACACTTTCAAACCAAAACACTTCAGCGAAGATTCAGATATTTCTGACGAATCATTTAAAACACTTTTGAAAAAACTGGAAGACATGAATCATGCTGAATTTGTGGCTGAGAATTTTGGGGATAACGATTGAATTAAGTTAAAAATATTTATCATAATATAAATGAAAATCTCGAGATCAACGATGATTTCGGTATTGAAAGAAAATACTAAAGGACTCACTCACATGAACAAAAATCAAATGTGTAAAATCATAGAAGAAAAAGGGTTGACTGACAAAGCTTTCGAAATTGAAAAGAATCGAGAGAGAAGGCCATGTATGAGGTCAATGGAGGTAAAAGTACCTCGAAACAGACGAAAAATTGTTTTGAAATATTATGGAAAATGCTGTACTTTGTTCATATACAACACCGGCAAAGTGTGGGAAAATAAAAAAATTAATGTGATTGAAATTAACCAGCTTCAGAAAGAATAACAAAAAAATTTTGTTATTTTTTGTGAATACAATGATAAATTTTAGTTAAAAGATTTTTTTATCATATAATAAATGAAAGACGAAACATTGCAAAAATTGATAAAACTTCTCCATGATGGATTTTTGAGAGAATTTCTCGGGAAAGAGAAAACTATCAAACAATTAAGAGCTGAAACAAGACTTCAGGGCTTCAATGACATTTCAAAACTCAAGAAAGCACAATTGAAAAATTTGCTTTCAAAACCACAAGACTTGGATCAATTGAGAAAACGAAATCTATTGGTGAAAGCAAAGAAACTTGGAATAAAAAATGTCACAAAGCTCAAAAAGACACAACTCATCAACGAAATTGATGATAAGGTGTTGAAATTTGTGGAGGGAAAACAGTCTTTCTTCAAGGGTTTCACAAATCAATTCACACTTGAACCAAGCGGCAATGTGACATTTGATCCAGAATCTTTTTTGACTGCTGTGAAACGAAAGGCACTCGCAAAAATTCAAACGCAAACCAAAGCGAAAATCATCTTGAGATCAAACATGGAAAAAACAGATCTCAAGACTGGTGAAAACCTTGTGGAAGAACATCAATTCAGATCAAAAAATGAAATTGTTCTTGAATCAACAGACAAGAACGAATTGTGAAGTCTTCTGGCAGAACAAGTCCTCGAGGACCTTGCAAAATTCCAGATTAATAGGAGTGGGTGGGCATTTCACTCAATTGTGGCAATTGATGTTCACACTATTGGATATGAGCCATTGAACGGAATTTTTGGGCTCCTCTTCCGAAATTTCTAGCGAGCAAGAAGGCGATCATCAATATGAAGAACACCGATAACCAATGCTTCAAATAGTGCATCGTAAGAGCTTTGAATCCAGCTAAAAGGGAAATTGAAAAAATTCCAGATCGGCTCACAAAACACTTGAGAGAACAAGCAGAGTCTCTCAATTTCAAAGGAATTGAGTTTCCAATGAGTTTGCAAGCAATTGACAAGTTTGAGAGACTCAATCCAGAGATATCTGTGAATGTATTTGGATTTGATAACATCTCAAAAGTTTATCCTTTGACAATATCAAAATTCAAAAGACAAAAAGAAATTGATCTGATGCTTCTTGAGAACAAGCATTATTGTCTTGTCAAAAATTTGTCGAGACTAATGTCAATGCAAACCTCAAAACATCATGGGGAGATTGTGATTTGTCGGAGAGGTCTAAATCATTTTCCAAACAAGAAAGCTTTGGAAAAGCATGAAGAAAATTGCCAGAATCATGATGCAATCAAGATTGTTCTTCCAGAAAAGAGTTCAATCTTGGAGTTCAAAAACCACAAGCATTCGATGAGAGTGCCAATTGTGGTTTATGCCGACTTTGAGTCATTCACAAAACCGATTGACTCATGTCAACCGGATCCTGACAGAAGCTTCACGAAAGCTTACCAAAAGCATGAACCGTCTGGATTTTGCTTTTACGTGAAGGGTCTTGACGAATCTTCAGAACCAACCTTGTTTACAAAAACAAAAGAGGAAGAAAATGTTGCTGACATCTTCGTGGGCAAGCTTGAGAAGGAAAGTGACCGAGTTTGGTCGTCCGAAGTGAAAGAGATGATTTTTTCCGAAGATGACTGGGCAAAGTTTGAAAAAGCAAGAGAGTGTTGGATTTGCCAGAAACCATTTGAAGGAAGTGATGGTAAAGTGAGAGATCATTGTCACTTTTCTGGACAATTCAGAGGAGCAGCTCATAATAAATGTAACCTGCTTTTCAGAAAACCGAAACATGTGCCAGTGATATTTCATAACCTTTCAGGTTATGACTCACATCTCTTCATCAAGAATCTTGGGAAAACACAAGGTCAGATTGACTGTATCCCGAACAATGAGGAGAAGTATATAAGTTTCTCGAAAAGTATTAACGATGAAAATAAGAAATTCAAATACAAAATTCGCTTTATTGATTCTTTAAAATTCATGCCAAGCAGTCTTGACAAACATGTTAACAATCTCGAACCAGATCAGTTCAAAAACTTGATAGAACAATTCAATGACATTGAATTGTTGGTGCGAAAGGGAGTCTTTCCATACGATTGGTTTGACTCTCTGGAAAAACTGTCTGAAAGAAATCTTTAACCAAAGGAGTCATTTTATTCATAGTTGAATGACTGTGATATCACAGACAAAGACTTTGAACATGCACTGAAGGTGTGGAAACATTTCACGATAACAACTTTCCGAGAATATCATGATCTGTATCTCAAGACAGATGTTCTTCTGCTTGCAGATGTCTTTGAAAATTTCAGAAATGTTTGCATGAAGAACTATGAATTGGATCCAGCATGGTATAACACCGCACCTGGGTTGTCTCAGGATGCTTGTCTGAAAAAGACGGGGTTCAAATTGAACTTCTTTCTGATCCGGGTATGCTTCTGATGATTGATCAAGGCATTCGTGGAGGAGAAAATTAAGATAAATATCGAAACGCAAGACTTGTTCACACATCCGAGTGAAAGTTATCTGGTTTTCAACGGTATGTTGGTGAAAAACGCTAACGACACTGTTTACGCTGATGCTGACATCATCACGCTAACAAACAATGCTATGATGCATCTTTTCAACAACATAAATTATCAACTTTCAGGCCAAGAAATTGAAAGTCTGTTTCACCTTGGGCAAGCAACAACGATGCTTGAACTGTTGAAATTTCCAGATGATTTTCAAAACAGCACGGGTTTGAATCAACTTTGGTATAAAGATAATGGCACAGACGCTTCAATTGCTGGAGATAATCAATAAATGGTTTTAAAATTTGGCATGGTTATATCATTCAAAAGCCGTACCCATAAGGCACATTTTCATTCAGAGCTCCACTGAAACACATCTTTGGGTTCTGTGATGACTATGAGAAAGTCGTTTACGGGCTTAAACATCAACTCACTCTTGTGAGGAAGGGTGATAATGATGCGATTTTCAGAACTGCTGCGGTTGATGCTGGAAAAGGTTGTTTTGTCAAAGCTTTCTTGGTATATGCCCCACGTGCTTCCAAATGATCAAGAAAAACTTGCGCTATACAAAACAGTTGAATCGCAATCAAGTCTCCCAGTCGGTTACCGAATGATTCAATGCGACTCGATCTCAGTCCCGCAAACGAAAAATTTCACCTGGTGATTGTCAGTGAAATCAGCCCCGGAGAAACCTCGCTGGATAATCGCGGCGTTTTAGACAGATAAATCTGGAGACCAACAACACAACCCATCAATTTTCGATCACTGTAATCTCACCAATATGTTTGTGATGCTCAACTCTAGGAGACACCTGAGATTGACTATGATGATAAAAACTTTGTTCAGCAAAATTTTTCAAGGGTTTATGGAGATGCCGCGGCGTTCCGAACAAAGTTTTACAATGTTGAAGAGTTAATTTCTTCTCCAAATATAACCCTGGCAGATTACAAGGAATTGTTCCCACTGTTTGTCTTTGACGTCTCAAAACAGAGCAAAAAATTGAAAAACTCTGTGACTGACATTCAGATAAAGTCTCAGTTCTCCGCAAACGTAGCAGCAAACACAGAAGCTTTCGCCATTGTCATCAGTGATAAAAGTCTCATTTTCAAGAGTGATAGGCACAAAATGCGTGTTGAATATTAAGTTTAAAAAATAATATACTCTTTTTTTAAAAACTGTCAATTCTTTTGTGAAAATGATTGAAATCAGATTATGTTTATAGTCTTCAAGGCTACAAACATATTTTGACGAGAGTGCTTTGTCACAAATGAGTATCACATCTTGAAAGTTTGCTTTTCTCACAAATGATCATAGCATGAACTACCCATCTTTGGACAAAGCTCAGGCAGATTGAAGCAGCCTCAAACAAACCATTTGGTGGCAACAAAGGGTTAACACAAGGCACCTCTTTGAACAAAGCCCAGGAGGTCCAGCCAGGACCACTTTTCACACCGATTAAAACAGCCTCAAAAAATCTAACCATTTGGTGGTAAAAAGGGTTAACACAGAGCACATTGCTAAGCAATTTCAAAAACATTGATTATGTAACAGCAAACCAACCAAAATTTGAGGCAAAACAATTACAGCCAAACCCTTTCAAACAAAAAATAAAAGCAATTATACTACAACCCTTACCTTAAAATAGAAACAAAGATTACACAGTCTCAAACCTATTGCCTGGCAATTTCTGAAACATTGAACTAGAGAAGCTCTGTGCGATCTTTTTGCGTTCAGATTTGAAAAAAGCACAAATATGGTAAGAGATTAATTACAAACTAAGCAATGAATAACTCTGAATGTGCAATACAAAAAATATATTAATTCAACACCTTTTTTCAGATTAAGACACAAGCAGCACGAACCATTCTTAGCCTATACCGAAACTGAGCACAATCTTTCAAACAATAAGTTAGAAATATGCAAACCTTATCACATAAACTTATCACCCAATGCCAAAACTATCTTTCAAACAATAAGTTAGAAACATGCAAACCTTAACCTATGCCTAAACTATACACAATCTTTTAAATGATAAGTAAAAAACATGTGTAACACACGTTGCGACCCCTAAGGGTGACAAACGATGTGATTTGGGTTCAGCAGTAATACTTTAAGCATGGGTCCTCATTGCTGAATCCAGGTCCGTCCTCGCAGAAGCTACGTCTGGTTGACAGGCCTAATTAACTGCCCGATAACTAATTATTTCCAAACAATTCACTTCAGAAAATACATGCTAGTAAAACACACAATTCTTCAATTTATTGTCTATATTTGTCATGATATATAGGTTCAAACAGAATGAAATGGTACTCACCAAAGTGCAAGTTTTCACGACATTCAAGCACTTCTCGACACTTTGCAACGCTCACATAGTACTCAGCTACTAATCCTGTTCTTTAATGTTCACGATTAAGGGATCTACCATCGTTTCGATCGGGTTCCCCTATTCAAGTGGTTTACTTCTGATCATAAGATTGAAACTTTTATGCCTTAGTAATCTTTACTAGTAAAACTTACTTCGTTATTAAAATATGCAAGTTTTCACATAACTCACTTAAAGTTTAAAGCTTTAATAAGACTGTGCTTAAAATTATGTCTACACATTTGACTTGCAATTACTGGACTGACTTTGTCACAATCATACCTTGCCGCTATTAAATTGAATATCGACGTGCGCGGTAAAAGATGTGGGATTCAAGGCAGAAATTTATCATTAATCCGAGTTCCGAAGCTGCTGTTTTTAGTTCGACGCGTTTTCAATCAACTAAGCTAGTTTGACAGCATTCAGTAAAAATGGAATTCACTCACGAATGCGGTACAAGTCTAAACGACCGGCATAACGGGATTACGCTGGTGCAGTTCAAACTAGCAGAACTTCGTTCGGACAAGCCATTTCTCTGAGCTTTTAAACTGGCATGGCACCTGGTACAAGCTGCGGGTCACCACCTGGTCTGACAGGGATTTACTCAGTCAAACCAGTTCTTATTCCTGACTATAGCCGGAGTTCTCAGACGCGGGTCTATAGCTTAACCTTGGCACTTAGCACGAAAGGCGGAAAGAGAAGTGTCTGAATTTCAGTCCAAATGCGACGCTATTTATACCCATAAATCGTCTCATGACTTGTGAACATTGCTTTTCTTCAGGTGTTCTAATTAGTTATTGCTCAATGAATCGTCCAATGATTGGCTGATTTCAAACGCTTCCAGAACCTTCAGGTAGATCTTGGTGCTCGGGGTTCACCTGATTGTGATCAGGCAGCATGTGATTTTTGCTTGTGTCTTTTGACTCGTCTTGTGACTTTGCTGACGTTTTCTTCAGAATCCGCTGACTTAATAATGGGTTTTGATTGGCTATAACCCTTTTGAATTTGTCCTGGCTGTTTTAGGCTTGTGAGTCTTTCGGCAAGTTTGTTTTCTACACAGGAAAGTTGTTGCAGGCAACTTGCCTGTAACACATGCAAACTTAATCACCCTACGCCAAACTATCATTCAAACAATACGTTAGAAACATCCAAACCTAAGCCTATGCCTGACAACTTCTACAGACACTTTGAAACCGTCTGCGTGGAACTCTCAGGCGAAATTAAACACCGTTGACCGCACAATGGCCCTAGCATCCAAAACCGTCACGCCTTTTGACAATGAAAAACCGTGCATCGAGGGAAAGCTTGGCTTCGCACGCAAAGCTAAAGAAAGTGCATTCAATCATAACAAGGCGCTTCGCGAATGACTGTGAATCACTAGAAAACATTCTATTCAACGATCACAAGCCAAACAAGGCAATCAGCTGAAACGAACAACTTGGTGGACCATCTGAAAAGGCTACGGCAGCATGGCGGAAAAAATACCAAAACTCGTGGGCATTGGAGGGTTTCGACTTTTGGACAAAATCTTGACACAGGCTGACAATGCAACAGGGGGTCTGGCAAAGGAGGGCAAAGGAAAATGGGGGCAAACAGAGGTGCTGGGAAACACAGAGGGTCCCCACAAAACTAAGGATTTTGAAAAATCATGACAATGTCCAAAAGAAACCTTTTTTAAATGTCACTGAAAAAATATGTGGCAAAACCACTTTGATCACTGCACTGTATTTGATGAAAATCTTGTCGCAGTGCACATGAAGAAGACAGAATTGGTTTTCAATAAACCTGTATACCTTGGAATGAGTATCCTGGATTTGTCAAAGACCTTGTATGATTGTATGATTTTCATTATAATTACTTCAAGAAAAAATATGGATCCAAGGTATATCTGTTGTTCACAGACACTGACAGTCTTTGCTATGAAATCGAAACAGAAGATTTTTTCAAAGATATTTCAGCTGACGTCCAAGAAAAATTTGACACTTCAAATTTCTCACCAAACCATCCATCTGGCATTCCAGCA
>Ga0210059_1008201_pt1 | contig 16532 bp, 12 predicted proteins | sample Ectturendosymbi2_FD_188042 | JGI IMG/M metagenome (GOLD analysis project Ga0210059, IMG submission 188042) | Ecteinascidia turbinata endosymbiont from Florida, USA - Sample 2 (SPAdes) (version 2) | ecosystem: Host-associated > Tunicates > Ascidians > Unclassified | place: Key West, Florida...
TTAGGTGATGATTTCGGGGTCACGTGACGTACAGCTTCGTCATTTTTTTGTTTACCCACAAACGTGAAAATTTTCACACTTGACGCTTCCAGACCGATCTTCTGCGTTTTTTCTTTTTCTCTGGTGAGAATGCGTACATTCTTCTGCCGTTTGGCACTGTCGTACCTCCATAGCAGGGGTTCTTAACCTGAGCTCTCCGTGAGCCCCGAAAGCAGTGGTTTCCAAACTTGTTCGAGCCGTTACCCAAATCAAGGTATCGATTATGCCTCATTACCCTTAATAAATTTTTTTGATGATGGCGTGAAGTAGGAGATTCATCCCAAAGCTTTTCGTCTGACACTCTTCAAGGGACATCGGCAGAATGATGTGGGGGTACAACCGAACTGGTTTATAAACAGGAAGCCTTCCCCGCCCCGAAAAGGTCACCAGTGCCCGACAATATCACCAATCGGTCATCGGTCAACATCTTGACAACGCCCAATGCGCCTTACATTACAATCAAGACAAGTTCTCGCTCGAGCTCGCACTCCATTTCATTTCTCCGCCCTTGAAGCGACTTTCATCAAATCTCTGAATCCCCTTCTCTGCAAACAAAAAGATTTCGTTTACTCCTTGAAGATCTCCTAAACCTTTTTCGACGAAGTTCGAAAAGCAGATCAACTCTTTCCATTGGCTAATTGTTTCAACCAATGTGAACTCTTCTTTTCCGATCTCCAAAACCCTTTCTTATTGGCTGCAGTTTCAACCAATGAGATCTCTCTTCTTTTCTGTATATAATCCAGTTCGGTTGTATCTCCAGTTCATTCTGACGATATCCCTTGAAGAGTGTTAGACGAAAAGCTTTGGAATGAATCTCCTACTTCACGCCATCTTCAAGTTCTGTACCACCAAACGCTTATTCAAATATCAATTTTTTTCGCATTTCAGATTGAAAATTTATTTTGCAGTGATCGCTCATAACACAAAACAACAATGTGGTTTTGGTTTTGCGTTACCCCCCGAAGAATTGCACATTACCCCCAGTTTGGGAACCACTGCCCTAAAGGGTTCGTAAATTTGGTACAAGAGGTCCGTGAACATGATTTAAAGAGCTAATGGGCTTTGCTCTGACATTTCGATGACTACTACGATGATTGGAATTCAATTTCGAATATTTATTGCAACGTTTCTTCTTGAGGGGTCAGTAACTTACATTGGGATGTACGAAGAGTCCGTGACCCACAAATGTTTAAGAACCACTTAGCTAGGGTGACCACTCGACCTCGTCTGACCTTGGGCAATCCCGGTCTTGTTTAAGAAAACGCTGCTAGAAAGTAATTGGTGAATTTCGTGTTTTGGTAGCAACGAGATAAAAAAGTTCGAACGATATCCAAAAAACATTTAAACCTATCGCTTCTGTTTTTTCCCCAGCTCATGACGCGGTCGTGACGTGTGCAATTTTTGCGCCGAAGCCGCAGCGAAAAGAGAGAACTGACCTCCTGTCGGCGACGAGCGCCACCCGCTCCTCAGGCCTCTCTGAGAAGTACGTCATCATCTCAGCGGACTTCAACGGCGTAATTAAAATCTTCGCAACGACCTGACGTAGAAACGTTGCTTGTCCCAAACTCATAAGAAGCAGCTTTCGTAACTTGATTTCACCATAAATATCAGGCCTGCTTGCGTTTGCCACCTTGCGGAAACTATATCCAGATTTTTCTACCGCCACGTGGCGATGCAGCTGCATATGAAACGAGCACAACTGTGTGTTGCTTCGTTGTCAGGTCAAGTGCGTTGGTCGTTTTTTCTGCATCGGGCGCACTGTGCTTCTTCGTGTGAAATATCACCGTTCTCCGAAAACACCCGAAACGTGACGCAGCAAAGCTTTCACCCAAGCACCCCCCGGGGATGTTTAGGTTGATCGAACCCGTTCTCAGTGCAATTGAACCTTTTGCATCCGGTAGCTGGACGCGAAAGTGTTCGAGCGGTGTGAGATTCTTCGTTGTTGCCATTCTCTCCAGTGGTCGCCCCGAAACAAACAGAAAAGTGGAGACTCCGCTAGTCCCATTGCGCTCTTTACCGCTTGCTCTTCTGTTTTCTTCTGACTGTTGCTCTTGCCACTTGATAGCACACGCGGGTTTCTTTTTCGCATAAACTGTCTTCTCCATGTCGCCGCGGAGAGACATTGCGTTTTTGAATGCGTCATTTGAATGAAGTCTCCAAAATGGAGTCATTTTGTTTGGCTCCGCGAACCGCACGTAGATTGCAAACCTACTGCTGGAAGTAATCCGAATTTTCTTCCTATTTCATCAAAGCTTTTGAAGTGTTTAAAAGGGAGGTGTCGATGGCCCGAGATTTGGACGCACTGACCTTGTGACTGACGAAACCTTGAATCAAGAAAGAAAAAATGATTCAACAGATATCGGTGCGAAGGCTTCGACAGCTATAAGGTGCCAAACATTTCCACATGGCGCCAACATGCTTGTTTAACCAAACGCTCGAAGATCTGAACCTAAAAAAGGCCGTTTTTCTTAACTGTTGCTTCTGTTTTCGGATTTTTTTTCTCAACCCTGTCCAGCATTTTCGTCAACCTTGAGCGATTTGCGCTTTGTACTTTTTTGGAAGACGAAGACGACTTTACAACTTCCTCCCACCTTACAGGGGAGACTGCTACCTGCCCGGTTGTCATCCCGCATTTGTTGCAGTTCGTTGAAAATAAATATTTGCGTTCAAGATTGACTTGTATTGTGACGTGAACGCAATGCAATTTGTGTTTTTTGCGGAAGTTGCCTTTGGCGACGGTTTTGCGATATGCAATGCAACTGGATATCATGAAAAAGAACATGCGCTCATCACATGGTCAGCGAACTGCCCACAGTGCACCACTCTACACCCTTATTGTTGCCCCATCAACCAATCCCCGGCGACGTGACCTCGCAGTGTCTATCATCTTTATGGAGTTTTGAAGCTGGTTTGGAGAGTTCATTAACAAACATCGGCAGACAGGATTGCTAGATCCACTTTTTGCCAAGGGGCCAAATCTAATCCAGAAAAGAGCCAAATTCTAAGATAGGGGGCCCAAAAAAGGGCCAACCACTTGTCCAAATTTATTAGCAGTTACAAAGTCATGAACCCATTCTTCGAAATTTATTGAATGACAGTATTCCTCAATCACAATTGTAGCTCAACAACAAAACAAGTAAATGATGAAATATCGTAAGAGAACAACTTGAATTTCCATGGATAGCAATATACTGAAACTTACCATCCTCGATAAATCTAAAACGATCAACAACAATCCGAACAAAACCAACAAACACATTCACCACCTAAATAACAATAATTAGGCAATGTAAGAGTTCTCATTGCTACCTATACAGTCTACAACTGCAGCACGTAACAGGTATTCTGATGAACTTACGAAACTTTGATATTAACTCAATCTCTAAGGATCCCAACAAAATTTTGCAATCGAAAACCTTCAAAATAGAGGTATTTAGTGAAAATCTGCAATCAGTCAAAAAAGTGAAAAAATATGGTTTCTCAGGGTTGTCAGATCTACTTCTTGAAAGGGGCCAAGTCTTTTCAAGACTTAACTTCAGCAAGCCTGATAAGGGAGAATTTTGCAGGTACGTCAGAACCGAACCTTTTTCTGCGGTGGAACAACGAGTTTTCGACGGTCGAGTTGCTCAGGTGTCCAGTACAAAGGTTTCCTTCACGCCAAGTTTTCAGCGTCTAGAAGAATAGAATGCAACCACGAGTTGGACCAGGGTTGCGGAGACGGAGGTAAAATGTACAACTCCGATCTTTCCGATTACAACGTGAATAAACCTTGGCTGACAACAATTTTGCAGCAACTAGCAATCAATGAAAATCGTGGCGTCCAACAAGAATTGTTTCAATAAAAGTTTCAAAAGAAATAGTACCATTTCAAGTTATGGTTTAATTTGACTTCCGGTGTCGGATAAAAAATCCGACTCCCAGTGTTCTTAGGAATCCCAAAACCCACGACTGCGCAACCCACAGTTGAACTACGCTGAGTACAAAAATGGCAAATGCCGCCAAGATGTAATATGAAGTAAAAGATTAAGCCTGAAGACGAATGGGCCAGTGGTGTGGAGGAGCCGGAGTCTTAATGAGTTTCGAAAGTAGGAGTGAAGCCGAAGTTGATTTTTTCACGAAATGTCAGAGTTAGTGTGGAACCGGACTAATGGTTTGAATAACTTATAGCATTCAATTTGGAGTTTAAGCACGAGTTGGATTCAGGGCTGGTGTTAGCAGGTGCGGGGCCCAATTTGAAACACTTTTGCGGGGCCCCACTCAGTGGTGTGTAGAAATTTTTTGAGGGGGCGCATCAAGGCGTAACGATAGAAATCAGTGATGTTACAAAGGTGAGGGCCGAAGGGTGACACGAAGACCTCTCTAACAGAGACTTCAAGGGACAGTGCTGTTAAACCGCATAAATCAAGTAATTACAATTTACAACCCTCATTAATACCTCCTGTCTGGCCAGGTACCTCCCTGATCAGAAGGGAGGTACGAGTGTAGTACCTGCAGAGAGGAGAGGTATTGAGTTCTGTGCTAATGGATATCCAGAGCTGAAAAGTTTGCAGTAGTAGCAAAATATTATATTTTTCCAGGCTAGGAATAATAGCCATAGATGACCTACCGCTTCACCATATGGTTGTAATCCTTTGCAGTGAAACTTAGAAAACCGTGTCCTATCACTCTCGTTTCTGGGGAAAACTTCTATTGTGATTTCAGGCGGTCCTCTTGGAGCTAAAAAGTCCAGGGTATTCCCTAACATTCCAACTCATGACACCTGGCTAAGTAGCAGGATCATTTGTTCATCCACATTTTGAGTGTTCATGCTGGCATGCCTCACTAGATGCACATCCGACGAAGTTCCTTCTTTGTCAGAAACAACAATTTCGAAACGACTTGTATCACTTCCAGTACATAAACTTCTACTTTGACTATCTGGCGCAACACGTGACAAGTTAGGCTGCCTTAGCTTTAGGCTTCTTTTCGCTGCACTTTAATATTTTTGGCCTATATCTCTTGGTCTTTGACTCATAATATTTAGCTTAGTCACAGACAAACATATTCTTAAACAAACAGCCCAAATTCGACTGTTTAAAGCTAAAAACAAAACACCTGCCTATCACTATATCCTTTACACGTGGAAATTGGTTACAGTGAAAACCACTTAATAGAGCACCGATTAAAAGAGTGCAAACCGTTTATTTGAGCAGGGTTTGAATATCGCGGAGAAGGTTAAAATTATTTTCTCTATTAACACTAAAGAAATAAATGAGATGAATGTAGATCTCCCTTAAGTTTAAAACCTACTTTTTAATTTTTCAAAACAAGGAAGTACTGCAGCAGCCTGAAACGTCTACGGAAGTTATTCCACTTTTCAGAATTTTTGCAACTTCCAATTTGTTAGGCTAAGTTATTTTCCAATTTGTTAGGCTAAGTTATTATATCTTTGCTGGCTGGTGATTTAAAAAAAAATGTTGTTAATTCCTTTTAGCACATGGTCAATTGGCTGCCGTACCCCGCGGAAGGTACCTGACCAGAGAGGAGTTATTGAATTTGAATGTAGTAACTGTTAAATTTATTGGGTGTTACGGAGATATCCGATGAAGTCTCTGCAGGAGAGGTGAAACTGCGGGCATGCCCACAGATACCCTTAGCTTGGTATTGCCCCATCAGGCCTGGCTCTTTAATATCACCGATTTCTATCATTGTGACTTAATGCCCCCCCAAATTTCTGTACGCGTCACAGAGTGGGGCCCCGCAAAAATGCTTCCAATCGGGCCCGCACTTGCTAAGGCCGGCCCTGATGGCAGCATCATTGAGAGACACCCTTGCCGTATACAAACAAATCACTCCAGAGCACAACCCATTGAAAACTAGAATTACTCCCAAGTTAGCTACCGCTTTCAGAAATCTAACTTACAAACGCAGCACATTCTTACGTCACAAAGTTATTCGTGCGTTGCCAAACGCAACAGTACTCCGTACTGCAATGGCCATAATAAAGCAGACTATCATTTTTGCCAGGTGATCTTATTAATTTAGCTACAACAAACGGCGTTATACGAAATATAAAATCTAAGAAGTAATGCAGTGGCGCGCCAGTACCACTACATGAATTCGGCGAAGACAGAGTGGGAATTACCACATGGAAAGTACCTAAGAAACTTGAAGCTTAAATAGCCTAGCCGCGATGCGACTAGGGACAGGTGTCTTTGGTTGAATCGTCTGGTCCGGTGTTGTTTAATCACTTCCTCGATTGTCCGGCCAACAGTTGAAACACACCTTGGGGCGGATCACTCAACCGGGACGTTCCGCTTCAGCTGTCACCCGATAAGGGGCACCTTCAAGAAAGAACCTATGGAGGAAAACCTCCTACCATGGATCAATCGCGAAGGGGTCAGGATGGTCGGCAAGTGGACCCAAGGTGAGATAGGCTCGTCGCTCACCAACGGTTGCGATGGAAAGAATCTCTGTGATGGCCGAGGAGGGCTCTGTGTGATCCATCAATAAGGCCTGCAGGACGGCGGTAATCAAAAAGCTTGGAAAAGCATCCACGGCGAACCTGGCTGAATCCTCATGAAGAAGACACGATAAATCAACAACCAAAATGAAAGGGGGAAGTGATGTAGTGGCACGCCAGTACCACCACATGAATTCGGAAAAGTCAGAGTGGGAATTACCACATGGAAAGTACCTATCTTAGCTGACCTAGGACTTGGGCGAACGCGGAGTAGCTTTATCGTGGGTTTCGCCCGCAGGAATTGCCTCGCCAGTCCTTCGCGGGGCATTTTGGATACTTGGCCGAACTAATGTAGTTGTGAAATCTCAACTCGCACAAGTGGTTTGACATTCAGGGCTCTGTAAATTCACAGCTGCGCACTTCGTCGCGAAGTGTCATACCAGAGGCGTAACGGGGAGGGCAAGGGGACACAATACTCTGGGCGCCGAAAAGACCCAACAATGTCTCAATTTTTTTCTGCAGTGGGTACATTTACTCAAAAAAACTTAGGTTCCAACATGGCGAGGCAAACTTGTTTCTTTCTCCGGGTACCATCTAATATCGGTACGCCCGGTGTCACACCGTCAAGTCTTCGCAAAAATCCCATCTCTGGCGCTTGCACCTGGGTAAAAATTCTTTTGGGCATTGCCCAAGATTTATGACCTTATGTAATAATCGGAACAAAGATCGATTTAAAAACTGACAGTTTGTGGTGTTTGCAAGCTCCCGTTTTGTGACCACAGAACGATCAAGCTTACGCCGAACTGCGTTAGTTTTACCAATCCGTGTATCAATTTCCTCGCTCCACCTTTCGTCATTGGTAAATACGCTACCACCCCGAGGTACTTGAACTTCTCCAACTGCTACAGTGTATTTCCACTCACTTGTGGCATACGTTGCATTGGGTTTGTAAGGAGACATAACACCTCGGTGGTTTTAGTGCTGATTTTGATTCTGGTTCGGTCGCACGCAGCAGAAAACCGATCGTGTGCATGCTGAATACTCTGTTCAGAAGATGCTAGCAGTACCAAAATCGTCTGCAAACAGTGAGCGGTTGATTCTGCAGCTCCCAACTGTGACACCCTAGTCGACTAGGATGTACACTGTCTATCCAATTCATGTAGTGAAGACTATGAAAAGGAACGGTGACAGCACACACCCTTGTCGGAGTCCAATACCAACGGTGAATGGTCGTGATTTAACTTTCCCGACATGGAGACAAATTTCAGGACAAGAATGCAGTGACATGACGGCCAGTAACAAGCGGCCGTCAGCACACTTTGTCAACGTAAATGTTACATTATTTGAAGATTTCCAAAAAGCGTTGTTAAATTAATAAGTTGAATAAATGTTTAAATAAATGACAAATTATTTGAATATTTCCGTACAAAAGACCAACGCGGGGCCCATGCGGCCCGCGGTCCGCGTGGTTGAGGCCCTGGTTTATACAAAACCTGGCTAAAGCTACATATGTAAAAAGTCTTTGACTTTCATGCATTTAAAGGTATCGTGGATTCATCTGGTCTAAGAATAACATACACTCCAAACCTTCGCCAACACGACGCTGGAGTAATTGAAGCAGGGCATACTGTTTCGTCGTTTCAGCAAATTATTCCTCCAAATATGGAATCGTTTCTCAGCTCCGGCGAATGGACTGATCAGTGTTTGTTGAGTGTAAGTTTCACTTAATTGTTTTTGACGCTTCCGAATTGAAATGTCTTCCGTTGTTTCTACTTTTTGGTTTAAGTTATTTTTCCGTTGTTGTTGATGTTACGCTTACCAGTAACCCTTTCCGGACAATGTAGCAAGAAAATGTTTACTTTTAATGCAAACATATAAAATCAGGTATTTAAAAAACTGAAATGGAAATGAAAGTTTTGCAGAAATTCTTCCCTAATTTTGTGTTAACGAACGTTCAATTTCAACCTTATCATGCGAGATTGAAATTCCCTAACTACGTGCATCAACATACTGTCTAACTACTCTAGTGCAACCGCAACTTTGTTTTTAATTTGCAACTGGGTACTGCAGGTCGGTTTCATAAAACTAAACCAGGTAAAAATGACATTGTTTTTTTGTGCAAGATGTAGTGAACCGGGCGTCAAACTTAGCCCGGATACACAGGTTGTGTTTAAACCAATCACGTATAGTTTTTCCAGCAAAGCAATGCAGTAGTTGTTCCAGAACTATTTGAGCCATCATACATTTAAATTGCTTTCATGACAACATATTTATGCAACAGAATTTAAAAACATTTTCTACCAGTTCCACATTCCACCAACATCTCACCACGCTGCTACTCTAAGATTGCGGTCAGGAGGTTGGACGATAGGTTTCGCGGTCACTTATTTGGGTCATTTGTCAAGTGATAACGGACGAAAAAAGTAGTAAAACTCACGAACACGCAGGCAGTTGGCATAAAAGAGGCAAGGAAAGTCTACACCAAATACAGGAAAGTAAAGGAAATGGAAAATTTTTCTTAGATTGGAATTTTTTGATAAGTCAGAAAAAGTAATTGTTTATTTTCTAATTTGCTTGTACATGAACACGATTTTGTGCAAACAAGGTTCATGGCACACGGACTCAAAGATTGTAAAGTATTTGGCTCAGTCGTATATTTCCCAGTTATTGAACACAATTATCTCTTTTGCTCAGTCATATCTCAATGGTTATGCGATATGACGGCAATCTACCTCGTATTGACTGAGCCAGGTTTGACGTGATGCATTTGAATAACTCCATGTACTTTTCTTCAGTAGCAATACAACAGGACAGATGAAATACTAAACCCGTTTTCAGCTATGTCAGTTGATCTGCGCAGATAAGACTTTAGCATTGTAGAAATCGTGGTTGTTTCGCGGTTTTTGATTGAAACCCCATTACTAAACTATCTGATTGTTTTAAAGTATATGAATAGGATAACTTTGTTTACCAGTTGCAAATACCTGCTTACACCTCGCTAAATACCTGCTTACACCACTAGACTCTGACCCAGCCTACGGAGCTTATAACTACTTAATATGCGGAACTGTTTGATCACCATTTCGTTAAGTAGATTGAGTGCTGTTGTGACGGAACTGCCTTAGAAATTCGGAAAATGCATTGAAAACCTATTATTATGAAATACGAATTGACTGTCACGATTTTAATATCTCCCATGAAAAGTGAAATTAACTCTGCAAAAAGATTTACATCCGCCACATAATTACGCTAAGAAAATTCATGTTTTTAGTGAAAAATTTTGAAGGCTAACAGTTTTCGTAGCATGTGATGAGTGGTCAGGTTTATCAAGTATAATCCTTCGTTTGTCATTTCAGGGTTGCGGAGTCGGAAGTAAAATGTCCGACCTCGAACTTTCCAAAATTTCCGACATCGACTCCTTAGCATAACATGAATGAAGTTTGGCTGTCAACAATTTTGTTGCAACTGGCAATCAATGGAAATTGTGGTACACCGAAACAATTTTTGTTTAAATAAAAATTTCGAAAGAAATAGAACCACTTCAACAAGGACGAATTAGGATCATTTTTTCCTAAATTGGGAGTGCAATGTATCAAATGATTCAATTGGACTTCCGGAGTCGGATAACAAAGCCCGACTCCACCCAAAAACTTCCGACTCGAGCTCCGAATCCGCAACCCTGGTTATATACCACAAATTAATCTTTTGCGTGGATTTTCAGGGACTTTTTGGGCAAACATTTCTGGAAAACAGTGTTGACGTCAGTTGGCCTTTGAAGTGATGTAATGTGAAAGAGCGCGCGATCGTCAAATGAACTGCGCCTGTATTTGTATACAACGAGATTGGCTTCAAAGCTGTGGGTTTAATTCGAGTGAAATGCACTGGACAGCTTTATATGCATTCAAGTGGAATGATACACGCTACTGGGGCAGCAGCAAACATATAATCAAATCTGATTTTTTACCAAAACTATGTTTTTTTTCATGGCTTTTGAACCACAAACGGTAGAAGGCAAAACACGGGCTTTAAAGATGAGGATTTTCACCTAGTTATATTTAAAACAATGGTTCCCAACCGATGATTTGTGACACCAAAGTGGATCGCGGAGGAGTGGCTTTTGGGTCGCGAGCAACAACCACAATAATTTGCTGAAGTTCCAAATTTTCAGAACTGGGCATATCAACATATTGTGCTGCACCATCAAACCGAAACACGGACAGATTTTTGTGAAGTTCACATTATCACCATTGCAATTCCTATCTGGTTTTCCACTGTAGAGTTTCAATCGATCTTACAGTAGAAATCGGCCAGCACCATATGGGCTGCCAATTGGTGCTGTGATTATGTCAGCCTGGTAAACATCTCTCCTGCTGTGAATACTTGCCAGATGAAATTCCAACACACACAACCGATATTTTATCGTTATAGTTCCGTATTACATTAATTATTTTGTATACGTTATGGTTCAAGTTCATGGTCCCAGCACAAAGTAGCGCATAGTTGACAAATTGACAAATGGCAGGATCTTACCAGCAGGCCTCATAGGTGGCGGAATCGGGATGCGTAGGCTTAGGCCCCCCACTTTCAAATTTCAAATTTTTCCTAAATAAGTTTAAGTAACACAATTAGTATTGGGTCCATTCATAAAGTAAATCGTTTAATGAACAAATTTTGCAGAATTTTGTGAGTAGCCTGTTTTATCAATATTATTTGTAATATACTATTTGTAATGGCAGGATTTCGTAATTGTTTTGGCAGAATACACACTGCACAGTCTGTCACCCTGCTATGGCTTGCTTACCGCATTGGTGTTGTTGAACGGTGTTGCGAGATGGTGTAATTATACAACACAATTTTTTACAAAAATGGTGTAATTTTACACGCTTGTGTGCATTGGCGTCGGGAAGATTTTGTCCAGGGGAGCTTTCCAAAAAGTTTTTCTAGGAGGGCCAAAAGTGGTGAAATTTGTTTTTTACCACTCGAAATTAAGAAAACAGCCTTTTTTGCTGAAATTTTCAAATTCCTGCCCCCATACAGATACCCATGCTTGTGTGTTGGAAAATGTTCGTGCCACACCATGAAAAAATTGGTGTAATTTCAAGCTTTTTAACGCCATTCTAAATAGTGAAATTTTGATTAATCTTATACGAAATGTTTGATAGATCAATTTAAATTGTGTTTTTGGTTTTGCAATAGTAACACTAAACAGCTACAGTATAGCCTATTTATATCTGCATTGGCAACACAGTTGGCATCCTTTCAGACAACTTGCTAGTTGCTACATATGCTTTGTCTTGTCTTTGCATTCCAGTAACTAATGCAGTTGTAGAATGAGTATTCAGTCATGTTACTTCTGTGTTCAAGATGTGGAAAATTTGTGATTTTGAATGTGTTTGAGACAGGTATCAATGCTGTGTCATTTTTACTTGTTTTTGTGCTGTGTTCCCGGTGTTTTTAACAGCCCAGCAGCAATTCCGTCACACAGGTTCCAGGGGCTTAGCCCGAGTCTTCGATTACGATTTATATCGGAGAACGCAAGCTTGCTTTATATATGTGTGCTACCACCCACGGTCCCACTTCACTAAGTTGTCAATTCAGGCTCTTTTCTTTGGACCTTGTCACTGTTCATATATTTTCGTTCCATGTCTGGTCTTTCGCGTTCATGTTGCAGGTGACCTGAATAAAACAATATCGTTCGTAGTAGGCGTTCTCTCGATTTCGTTCACTCGCCTTTTTCTCGGGCTCATCCATTAGATCCTGCCTATGCAATAAGTATTTTTTAAACAAAATTCATATCGGACTGAATGTTTTCTGAAGCAATGGATCAATGGATTTCTATACTATGGAACATTGTCTCTGATCTCCAATCCAATGGACAGTTGCCCTTTCGAGAATAATTTAAAACGAACGATAAATTGCCCAGCAACTCGGGCTAATATGAATGAGCCTAGTGCGCAGCAAGACTGTGGAGCCGGAGCAAATTTTGACGGCTGGAGCCGGGGCGAAAAACTTTTAGATGGTGGAGCTGGAGACGAAGCCTGAAATTTGGGTTCCAGATCCACAGAGATACTTGCACTGCCTGCAGTCAAAACCCGGGGTAACGATCGTGCATTCACTTTTTGAATGGAATGGTTGTGTTATTCATGTCTGAGTGTATTTGCAACTGCGAAATGATTCCTTAATACGCGATTTGTTTTCTGAAAAATCCCTGACACAATTCAGATGTGCTATGCAGCAATTACAGCCAAACCTCTCTATGCTCCCTTTTAGTTGCCTGCTACCATTAGTTTGCACCTACCTCTGTGAGCAGGGGTGGATATTGCTATATACCTCTGTGAGCAGGGGTGGATATTGCTATATACCTCTGTGAGCAAGGATGGATATTGCTATATCAGGGAAGGCGAAGGAGAAACGGGCGCCTCGGTTCACCTTTTTTCTGATATGCCACGGGTACTTTTTGAGAGTATCGCACTTAGTTTTTGCCTGGTTTTGTTTTCGGCCATAGATCAAATTTGTTTTGAAATGACCTGAAACATTTATTCAGTTCGGTCATAATGTCCGAAAAGGTAGGCTAGTGAATACTATTTCCGTGAGTTTTAACACTATTACGAGACAAATGATCGAAAGGTCTCCGGGAAAAAAATCCAGGTTTTTGCATTGTTCTGTTAAAAACTTATAAACTGCTCAATAACCACATTTAATAAATCTGAAAAAAGTCATACGTTTCTCAAAACAAAGCAACAATTATGTGCAAATGTTGCGATGGGGCTCCTCAACTGTTTCAGGGCACCTTTCTGAAAGTTTGCCTCAAGCCCCCAAATTCTAATATCGATCCCTGACTGTGAGACTGGATTTTCAACCATGTCCACATCAAAACAAAATCAAGGAATAGACTGCTGGACGTTGAGAATACCGTGAGTGAGCTCTCACCAACAGAATTTTAAGACTAGTGGCACAGATGCCAGCGCAGTCGCCACATTGATTTGCATATGCACTCTTTCTTTTGCATAAGAATATAAATACAGTGAATCAAACAGGTGAAATTATAGTGCTTTTCGACTTGTCGGTTGGTATTTGAACACCTTTAGAGTTGCAGGTAATGGCTGGGGCCGAGCACATATATGTTATTTTCGAATGGTGTCTCGAGACCAAAAAGGTCGGCAACCATTGGTTTGAAAGAAAGACACAAAAATTGCCTCTTGGGTTTGAGGCCCAGGGCCAGTGACCTGGGCCAAAATACCTAAACTTATCCCTATTATGATATCACCCACAAGAAACTTATAGATTATAATCCAAAACTTTTCCATTTTGTTGTCGAAACTGTAAGACTTTCCACAGGATTGGAACAACGCTCTAGCTGTTGCGGCTGGCGAGTTGTGCTCAATTATGTGGCTGGCAGGATCGTGGCTTATGCGGGCCTTTTTAAAGGTTATAATGTGGTCCGCTTTACTCTTTACTGTGTAAATGTATACCCGAGCGACGAGAACGTTGATGCTTTATTTTGGAAGAAAATACGTCCACTGGTTCAGAAGACATGTAGACTCTGATGAAATATTCGGTAAACGCAGAGTTCTAACAGTATCTAGCGTCGCTTTCAAGAAACTAAGTTTGCATCCAGTTTTCCAGACTCCACTAAAACCAGGCGAACTGCTCAAAATCCGATGTTGAGACATTGTTTTATTTTTTGCGACATTTTAATGCGGTTAGGGAGCTCTTTACTGTGACTGACCTTTGCAACATTAACTGGGGATATCCCACAATTACGACTTAGGTGAAGGCACAGTTTAATTACTGCATACGTAGTATCGTAGTGCAATGGAAGATACCGAATATTTCTGAAATGTTAAAAACATTTTTAGACACAAAAGTAAACGAAAGCTTGAAATATATTTTGTTGCAACCACGTATCAGGTCATAGTTAGATTTCATTGTTAAGTAATAATTTTTAACAGCTGTTCCAATTCATGGGTGGAATATCTAATCGGTGCATAGTTTTTTTTAATCTACTCCTTATTAGGGGTAAAGAAGTATAATGGACGAAGCCGGAATGAAATCAGCAATAAAAATAGCGAGATATTATATCTCTCTAGAAAACCAAGGCAGTCTATGCTGCAAGTGAGTGGCGGCAGATGGAGATGTTCAAGTACCGAAATCCTTTTGGTGTTGTGAGCTCATTTTCTCTGGTCACTGTAGTTCTGATGACGCACCGAGTTTAATTCAATCTGAATATGTGGTTGATGAAACCCAAACAATTTTGATATAAAACATAGATTTTCAAGGCAAAATATATTTACTCCAATGCAGGCGATGCATCTGGCAGGCCGACGAAAGATTAATATCTTTGCTGTCTTGCTTCACTCACATTTGCTGGGAAGAGGATTGACTGTCAGACACATATGGTAAATTTCTCAGTAACTTCTGACTTCCGAAGGAATAGTTCTTAAAGGTTGTTCATGCAAAAGTTGCTTGCGGTTTGTAGTTTGATGTGTTGTGCCGCGATGTACAAATTTATAATTGGCTCTTTGCAATGTTATCTATGTTTCTTTGAAAAGCAACAAAGGATCGTGAAAAATGACGTCAAGGGAAAAACACAATTAGCCGTGTTACTGGCAGAAGTAATGCAATATTTTACATGAACAAAAATAACACATGGACGCGTGACACATGTTTTCATCGAATGAAAAGATTTGTTTCAATGAAACTACTGTTAGCAGGGTTCAAACGAACTTTGTTTTGACAAAATCATTGACATTTTCAAAGGACAGAAGGTTTCAACTGCAGCCGCTGCGGAAACAAAGTAATAAGCAATTCTTTTTCTATTACTCCCGTCGAGGCGTTTGAACCAAACAAGTATCATGAAATAAATAAAAAATCGAACATTCTTTATCAGGAACTACATGATGTAGATTACTTTCAAAGAAGGAAGCCAGTGTATTTGCAAAACCTACTGTTGTGCAATGTATCAGAAGCGCACATCGTATGGATAAACCTTATTCGAAGATATCTCTGTCAAAAAGAACTTGATGAGCCAAGCTTCGAAATATTCGTTTCGTTTTGTGATGCTTTTCTGGTACAAAGGTTTTCCGCAGAGATTTTGCTTGATTGTGCGTGGTATTAAAGTTTTACAAACCAACGGAAACAAAGGGTTTTCCCCTGGGAATGCTGATTGAGTTTGAATGAGAACTTTTCACTTTTTGTAGGAACGGAACGGAGCTGCCATATATCGCTCAAGATAGATCCTATGATTTTAATTTTCAAGAAGCAAGACATTTGCCTCAGGAGAGAATTGTGCGAGAAGGTGATTCCATGCAAATTGTTTGCAATTACAATTCCAAAGATCGAACCAACATTACTTTGGTGAGTTTTTCCAATACTTGTTCCATTCTTGTCCCTGCTCAGGTAACCTGAGGCAAATCAAACGATGTATAATTCCAATCACGTTTTTAAAAGACTTGATAAGCTTTTATTAAACCCACTTCCTCAGTATCTGATTTTTTGAAGACTTATTTCAGGTAGTACTGACCAAATCTGGATAGGTTTTGTAAGTTTTGAATAAGGGGGGTTGCAGTGGTCACTTCCTGAGTGGCAAAATGGCAAACCTCAATCATGTGACCGGGAACCATATTTGGCGTAAACAAAGTGAAACCAATCTTTGTCAGGTAACAATGGACATTTTTGGCCAAACCAACTTTGACACTTAGATCGAAGTCCAAGCTCTGTGAACGCAATTCTCAAGGGAGTTAATTCTCAAAACATGCTGCTTCGACCATCTTGTTCATAAGCCTCTTTTTTGTTATCCAGACTTGTCAAAACTTCAAATCATCCGTTTCACGAGATGATGCATGCATTTCCTGAAATAGAATTGTCAAAGGTTTTGTCATTTCTTAAGGCTTTCAAAGCACTCAGTACTGTGCTGGCACGGAGGGAAAGATGTTGGACTTTGAACTGTAAAGTCCGTGTCCTTTACAGGTTAAAGAAAGCTACATTCATTCCATGCAATGGCTTCGACAAGTTAAGAAAACGAAAAAAGTATGGATGCGCTAACGCAGCT
>Ga0210059_1008204_pt1 | contig 16529 bp, 12 predicted proteins | sample Ectturendosymbi2_FD_188042 | JGI IMG/M metagenome (GOLD analysis project Ga0210059, IMG submission 188042) | Ecteinascidia turbinata endosymbiont from Florida, USA - Sample 2 (SPAdes) (version 2) | ecosystem: Host-associated > Tunicates > Ascidians > Unclassified | place: Key West, Florida...
AATCTACACGTCCGTGCTGCCGGCTTCTAAAACTCCTGTTAATCAAAATCTATCATCTTAACACCCTGCACCTCTACCCAGCGAAAATGAACAAAGACTCGAAAACGAACAAAGAAAGAGTTACCGGATTCTTATACCAAGCTGTTGAACTATCGACATCCGATCTTTCGATTTTTTACTGAAAACGAGGGCTTGGTCCAGATCAAAGTCACCATAACCAATCACGACGTTGGTCCTGATTACAAACTACACTAGCCCAACTTACACGGATCGCCCCCAAGTGAATATACACTGTATCACGGTTTTTTAAGGTGCTTTAGGGCAGGGGTTCTTAAACTTTTGGTGTTATGGAGCCCAGTAAAACTTTCGTTGTTTCAAGAAAATAACCTTTCTAACAGTATACCACACAGGGTAAAATGTCGGACAGAAGCAGTTAACCATCTTTCGCGGTCTCTAGAAACTTGAAAAATGATAAAAATCATTTTATCGAAGCTAGAATTTATAAAATAACAGAATCAGTGATACCACACCAAACTCTGTTTCAATATCACCTTGACTATGTGTGGCCTGCCATCTAACATGAAAAGCTTTTCACACAAAACGTGACAAACGTCACTTTTATTTTTGAAACCTCTCCAAATACAAAACCCAAAGAGAAACAAATGAGGGGGATATGTCTTATTATATCTCCCTGTCTGAAAAAGTGGGAGACACATGTCCCCCGAATGTCCCACCAAATTGCGCCCATGTTGGTCTAAAAGTGTATCCAACAGCAAACAGTCTATCTACATGTAAAATTACGAGAGCCCATTTTTCTTGTTCACCATTGTAAAATTTTGGTTTCAAAATAAAAGCAAGATTAGTAATAATTGTAAAACACAGCAGTGACGTACACAAATGAATCCATCACATTTGTTTGTACAGGTTTAAAAGGAAGATTAAGTATGAATGCAAAAGGAATATTTTCATAAGTGTTTTTCAAAGTTTGGGCAAAACGGGGTTCCTCTCTAAATCATTAGAAGCCTAGAAACCTACAATTTTACCTTGGTGCTTTTGTAAGGCCTAGTCACTAGTGCAGCGAGAATTATAAGGTTGCAGGATAATCATAAATAAACTGTATAAATTTAACTTGCTTCAACCTACATTTGAGTTTACTGGGATTGAAATATAAATCAATTTTTTGTGACAGATGAACGTGCATGCCGCAATGGTAAAAAACGTAGGTTGCAAAGTGAATGTTTCTTCCTTGCTAGTGTGTCGCAGTGTTCACGCTCGAGATTTACAGTACAGCAGACATTTCTAAACTGTTGATATGGAAGACATCACCAGTGACAAACCTATCAATGAAGATGGAGAAGATGTCAGCGACGTGCGGGAACGTCTACAAGCGATGAAAAGAACCAGGAGTGCCCTTCTTGGGCAAGTGACGAAACTGCAGCAAAAACTCGAGATACTTCTAAGTATGAGTTAGCGCTGAATTTGAAAACAGCGTTTGATGAAACTTTGAAGAAATGCTTTGATCATTCTTCCGCCTATGTCGAAGCTATCCCCAGTGATGATGTGCACGAAAACATGAGACTCGAAGCAGAGCTGAAGTGCGAATCCTTGAAGAATAAAAGGTACGAGTATGGCGAGAGGTTCGCAATGTTTGTGCAAGAATGCACTGATCAAGAGGGCCCCGCGAGTCAAATCTCTTCCAGAAAGTCTTTGAATTCAGGGAAGTCCTCCTCATTGGCCTCCAGGCAACGCGAGTTGTTTGAACTGGAATGTGCCAAGTTTGCCATGGAGTCAAGGCAGCTACTTGCCGAAACCAAGGCCAAGATCCAGGCCGATTTAGAGATTCAGAAAGCTCAAATGGACTCGAAAATAGCGGAAGTCAACTTGGCAGCGCAAGAAGCTACTCTGAACAGTAGCGTAGCCAGCCCAAAGTTGTTTTGTGGGCCAAACTCTTGATTTTAGGCTAGCAACAGTATTTTTTACGAGATACCGCTTCTCAAAGCACAAAATGACTACATATTCTTAAATTTTGTGGGGGGCCATGGCTCCCTTGGCCCCCCTGGGTACACCTATGACTCTGAAGCTTAAAGAAATCGTCCTCGTCGAGGAGAAATCAAAACGTGAGTTGCAAACATCTTTTTCATACTACCCCAAGGTTAAGGTTTCAGACGATACGGCGGGTTATCCCGCTAGTACTGAAGTTAAATTTGGTTCATCGCCTGTGATTGAGATGAACAGGAATGTGTCGTCGGACCTCCGACTTAACTGGATCGCATTCTGTTACTTATCAAAAGGCTTGGTTTTCTGATTGCCTCGGCGTGAAGCACGCTGTTGGTACGCCGCACGTGTCCGCCGCAGTTCCATCGAAATCATGGTTGCGTGGCAGTTTCGACGCCATGCCGACAGCGCCGGATGAAGATTTGTACAAGCCGAATCGTTTAGAAAGTAAACCTTCGCGTGTTGGTGAGGCATCTGCAAACGCTAATCAAGACAATATCGTATTGGAAGAAATCCGTAACATGACTAAAGTTCTCAACCAAGGGTTTACTTTACCGAAGAGAAGCCTCCCACAATTTGACGGTAACCCTAAAGAGTTACTACCAATTTATGCGACGTTTCGAAGAATCTGTTATGGAGTAAGTCGATAGCCCTTCTCAGCTTGAGTTTTTGATCGAAATGTGTTCTGGCGAAGCCCCTGAAGCCGAAAAATCCTTTTCTATTGTTAACCCACCGTCTCTTGGTTTAAAGCAAGCACTAGAAGTTCTACGGCAAAAGTATGGTTTTAAGCATACGAACATGAAAGCTCATCTGGATTGTATTACGCATGGCAAAACTGTTAAAAGCGACAAGCAGAGTCTAGATAGATTTACTTCCGAGTTACATAATTGCGCAGTAACCATGAAGGCATTGGGATTTGAATCAGAGTTGGATTCATCTCAAACTCTACGAAGTGTATTTAAACGCTTGCCTTTGCATCTGCAACGAAAGTTCACCGACCGAGTTAATCTTCACTCTGAAGGTTCGTTCGCCACGTTTGATGAATTTGTAGCGTTTGTTAAAGAAGCTGCTACAAGAAGCGGTTTGTTTTTCGGGCAAATTTTGGCTGAGACTGAGACAACCAGTAAGAGGAAAGAAATTCAATTCGAGAAAAGAAAGGTTTTCTCCGCCACCTGTCTAGAATCACGTCTTGTGTAGTGAAACCGTCAACTGCTAAATCGTGCGCGTTTTGTGATGAAGTTCATTCTCTGTTGATGTACCGGCCGTTCCAGTGCAAGACAGTGAAAGAACGCTGGAATTTTTCCATTAAACATAAGCTGTGTTATGTGTTTCAACTGTTTTGGTCGAAACCATTCCGCCCTTTATTGCCGGTGCACGACGAAATGCAAGGATTGCGGCAAGTCGCATCACACTTTACTGCACGAAGCTTCTCCCGAGAAACGTGAGCGTCCTTTCATGGAAACCAACCATGCCGCCGCTTCGCAAGTCAAGACGTGTGCGACGTCACCAGCTCATGAAACTGTTTCGAACCCTATCGCATCAGCGTCAGCTCAGAACACGGATTGCAAGGTTCGCTTGATGGTCGTTCCAGTCCGAGTATATGGAAATGACAATTCATCATTTACCGATACGTACTGTTTATTGGATAGCAGTTCGGAAATCTCGCTCTGTACCAAATCTCTCCTTCAAAAGCTGCAAGTACGTGGTCAACCAATGACGAAGACCATTTCAGGGGTGAACGGAATGCAAGCTCAACATGGTGATTCTGTAGCGCTTACAGTTCGAGGTGCGCACGAAACGAATGCAATTTCTGTTTCGAATGTTTTCGCGATTGACGATCTTCCCAAAGTTAGAGACAGCATTCCTCGGGACGCAGGTGTGTCAATGTATGAGCATCTGGAAGGCATCCGACTTGCCGAAGTATCTTCTGGTCAAGTGGAGCTCTTGATTGGGGCCGCCCCACCTGCTGCACATCGTGTGTACGAAACCCGATCAGGTTTTCCAAATCAACCATGCGCTTTGTAAACCGGTGTCGATTGGGCTTTCTTTGGTCCGGACAAGCATTTGAAGCCTTGCAAAGGTGAAAGCGAAACTTCGGTATGTTTCGCTCGTTACGAACAATGCGATTTGCAAGGGAAGCTGCAGCAGTTTTTTAATCAAGTGTATGCCGAGGAATCATGTGGTGATTCAGCATTGTCTATGGACGACAAAGCGCTTTTGGATAAAGTGGGGAAGTCCATAACCAGAGTAAACGGACACTATCAAACCGCGCTTCTGTGGAGAGAAGATGATGTGCAACTTCCCACCAGCCGCTCCAATTGTCTGTTTCAAACCTCTCCAGCAAATCGTCTCTCTGCGATACGTGACAGCTATGATCCATCGCAATGGAGGTACGTGAATTCAAAGAGGAATCCTGCGGACGTTGCGTCAAGAGCTGAAACGTCATTACATTGTCATAAAGCCAAAATGTGGTTCAACGGTCCAGAATTTTTGTGGAAACACAGGCGGTATTGGCCTGAAATGCCTGGAAACATGTCTTCGGTAGCAGACGATGACCCGGCAATAAAGAGAAATGCTACTACCATTGCTTTCGCTAAAGGCGAAAACTGCTTCCTTCATGAACTGATCACGTATTTTTCTTCGTGGATCAAGCTAATAAAAGTTATCGCGTGGTAGTTGAGGTTCAAGACCTTTTGCAAAACGAAGTTCTTACACAAAGCCGGAAACCGCCAGGAGTGTCCACGCAAAGTTTTATCTCATGTGAAGAGATCGATCAAGCGTCTACAGAAGTAGTGAAACTCGTCCAGAAAGAAGCCTTCGAAGACATTAGAAGGGACTCAAAAATCATGACGCCTTTCCCAACATAGCAGGTGTGGTTCCAGTCTGGAAAAGACTTCACCAAGTTCTCTGCGTAAGCTGAGACCAATCATGGTTTGCGACGTAATTCGTGTTGGCGGACGCTTGCAGCACACTGATTTGCCCGCGGAAGAAAAACACCCTGTCATTCTACCATCTAGACACCACGTGACTAACTTAATTGTGCAACACTACCATGGAATCGTCGGCCATTCGGGCGTTCAAGTTGTCCTTTCTGTGGTGCGAGAAAAGTTTTGGATCATAAAAGGAAACGCCGCCGTGCGACATTATCTTCGTGAACGTGGAAGCTGTCGTTTCTGGAAATCAAAAGCAAGCAGTTAATTGCTCCACTATCAAAATGTCGCTTATCTGCGAACAACTAACCCTTTACATGAACTGATGTAGATTATTTCGGACCTCTGCTAGTCAAAGTCGGTAGAAGTCGTGTTAAACGATGTAGATGTCTGTTTACTTGCATGGCAACGCGTGCCGTGCATCTTGAGATTGCTGGAAGCCTTGATGGTATCTCGTTCTTACAAGCATTCTTTAGATTCATCCATCACCGCGGTCCAGTCAAAGAAATATACCGCGACAGAGGCACGAACTTCGTCCTCGCTGAACGTTCTTGGAATCATGCGTTGGAACCAGCAGAAGATTCATGATTCTCTACGTCAGAAAGGAGTGCAATAGCACTTTAATCCTCCTTTGTCTCCCTCGAGCGGTGGCGCTTGGGAAGGGATCGTAAAAGCAGTAAAAAAGATTCTGCGATTCCTGTTGCGTGACCGAATTCGGGATGAGGAGTCACTGCACACTTTCATGGTAGAAGTGGAATGGATTCTAAAAAATCGCCCTTTATCACCGGTCAGTGATTTGCCTGACGTTCTTGCAGCGCTTACCCCTATGGCATTGCTCTCAGGCTGTAATGCCCATCACTGCCACCTGATCTATTCATTAAAGCTGACGGGTATCGCCGTTCCTAGAAAGCGGTATACTTCTTAGTGACTGTTTTTGGCAACGATGGCTCAAAGAATATCTTGCTCTTCTGCAGCAGCGCCAGAAATGGATAACGCCAGCGCGAAATCTGCGAACTGGTGACCTCGTTCTCGTCTTCGATAAACATAGCAAGCGGGGCTGTTAGCCAAAAGCCCTGGTTGAAGAAACGCACCCGGAGTCCGATGGAATAGTGCGAAGAGTGAAGGTTCGCACAACTCATGGCCGCTTCTTACCCGACGTAAGCAAACTTTGTCTACTAGAAGCGAGCGATTAACGTCGAGACCTTCGCGACTACTGCATTCGCGTTGAGTATTATCGTGTGGTGAGGTGGACCGCGAGTTTCTTGCGTAACTTCAAGTAACGTGCTTTACTTTGACGCTGACACTAAACATAATATTTTTCTTCTGTTAGCAACGCGATCGAACACAGCGATCGATAAATTGTTTTGTTTCCTATTGCTCGATCTTCTCAGTTACTGTAACTATTTATGCCTTTTCTGTTTGGACTGTGTGGTGATTGCTTCGCCATGGTAACCGCCTAGCATGTATCTACAAGTCGCGCACCAGTTTCTAGCACGGTGGTCCCTTGAAAGGATGATTATGCTAGGCATGTGCTGAAAGGATAGTGTGCATTGCTTATCGCTTGTATTGATACAGCTGTTTGCGGGAACCTGACTTGAAGTGAATGTATTGGCTGTCACTATTGTAATGAAAAATATCGTCGTATACGCTGCGATATTTTTGGGGCCGCTGTGTGCCAGCCAAAAACTTGTTCCGTATATTTGCAGCGTCGTTTCATTTTTATTTTACTTGCGAAATTGAATTATCCGTTGTCCCTGTACTTTCGCTCCTGTGCGCAACACGCGTCCGACTTTCCATGTTAATTGGTTAACATTCCAATTACGTAATTTGGTGATTGCCTTTTTCCTCGAGAGTGGCGCTGTGAGCGAGTCGGGCCCAGCGTTGCCAGTTTGGCTTTTTTGAGGCCAAATTTGTAATTTTTGGCTTTTTTTCAACTCCTCTGGCTTTTTCATATTTTTGAAAAAAGGCCAAATGAAATTTGGCTATATTTGGCCTTTTCGACCAGCTAGATTTTTTTATGTCGAGTTGGCAGATTTAAAGTTGATTGTGGCAGATTTCTATACACTATTTCTGGACGCATAATGCTGAATTTATATTGGAAGGTCTACACGAGAAATTAGTAATTTTTGTTTTGTTGCTTCATGCTTGTAGGTTTGCAGTTTCAGGTTACTCTTGAGCAAGACAAGACCGAAAGTTTCGAGAAGTTGATTAATGGAGGGAGATTTGTTCTTTTTATGTTTGAAACATGTATATGTTTCCTTTCAACAGAGCGTTTGGGTGTTTCAAAGGTGCCGTTGTGTAGGGGAGATGTGGGATCTTTGACCAGGGTGGGCTCGATGATCATAGGCTATTTCTCGCCACCTAGTGAACGTGTGTTCTTGTGGTTTTGGTGGTGAAATTGAGATTGCTTTCTTGTCACCCATATGTGTTTTAGAGGATTTATAGCTGTTCAATCAATTTTTACGGCCTAATTTTAATTTTGAAGGAAGAAAGTAAAATTTTGGTGCCTTCGTTTTTTCGTTTTTGCAAACGACAGGCAGCTTGTTTTGAAAGATTTTTTGCAAATGTGATATGCTCAAGGAAAGAGTTTTGAAACTGCAAGAGGTTGAAAATTGATACTGTACACTTTTTTTGTTATGACACGTGATGCAAAAATGGCGTCGGAAGGGACCGTTGAACCATACGAGAACGGGACCAATGACCTGGCGGTTCAAAGGTCCCTTGCCACAGTGCTCTTCAACCTTTTTTGTTATGGTGCACCCTTAAAGATGTTTTGATGAACTCAAGCACCCTATTTACTTAAACCCATACATCTTATTTACTGACACGTCCCCCACCTAATTGCGCCCATGTCTGTAAGTACCCTGGCCTAAATAAGCAAGTACCCTAATTCAGTAACTCAGCTACATAATTCAATTGATAATGGCTCATTGTTACTTGTGAATCACAAATAATCAACTAAATACAACAGTTAGTTTGACATGGTCTGATGCTTACGCACCACACTTTAGAATGTGCAAAGTCTAGGTTAAATCCTGAAAGTCATTGGTTGATTTTCGTTAACAGAAGGTTTTTGTAAAAAGTATCTGATTAGTGTGAGGAGTTGGTGATGTTCCCTTGTGAACCCTTTCGTAGTGGTGCACCCCACGCATATTTTGATGCACCCTAGGGTGCACCGTGCACACCGGTTGAAGAGTGCTGCCTTAGCATATTGTTAAATGTCTTCAGCATAGACATGCTTGCTTTCAAAATCAGTAAAAGCAAAAAACGATTTTTTTATCAAGAAGGCCTCAATAAGGCGTTAAGCGATGTAATGAAGCATCAAATCAATCTGCAAAAATTTTCCGAATATAATAATGTTGACTGAGCATCTTACGTCGATGTAGGTCCAAAAACCCAAAAAATAAGATCGTGGTTCTGTGAGAAAACATTTGATGGCTACTAAACATGTGCATTGCTAAACGTATAAATAGACTTTTGCTGATATTCGCCATCCATTTCCCAACTTAAACGAAGCATCTTAGCGCAGTATATATCCTACAAAGCAATCATTTAAGCACAGTAATACGGAGCATCTAAGGGGAAGTTTTCACGCACAGTCGAAGACAAACCAAAGATGCGTATAAATCGTGAGGCGTCAGCTATCCGTATCTAGCGATGCGAGCGATGTTATAAACTCAGTACATTAAGACAGTGACACAGCAAATGATTACTCCTCAACAGAGCCGGAAATTGGCTGTGTATTGGGAGGATCTTCTGACCAAATTATTGAGGAGGGTTGTTACTGCATTGTAATTGTTTATTCCAATTATGGAAAGTTCAAAATGCTTGTGAAATTGGTGCTAAAGGGACCTGATGTCTGATGATGATGATGACTAAAGTTAAATATCTGAAAAGATTTAACAAACTTGGAAACGGCTTTTTGTTTCCAGACAGTGAAGTTTGTCTCTGACAGAAAATCAGAAATAGTGTGCTATCAGAGCCATCATCTGTTGTAGCCCACAATGCGCCTTTCTGATGTTTCGAAATTTGATGCCGATTTATCTCAGTATAGAATCTGAAGGTGTTTGAGACTGAAAAACAGTTGCAACTTGTGGCAACCAACCCAGGGCGATAGTCCAGTTCGTATCTTTGTAGTTACATCGTAGCCCGCTTCATTTCGTTACTTACATTCTTTCGTTGCAAATCGTTGGATTGTATAAATTGCGTTGCAACGAGAAATCTTGCAGTAGGCTATGTTGAAATCTCTGTTTTTGGAAGACTTCGCTGTATTGGACTTGAATATGACAGGATTCTCAGAGGTGGTTTAAAGGTCCCACACTGGTGGTTCACTGATCCTACACATGTGGGACCAACGAGCCAAAAAAAATTTTTTTTAACATGAAGTTTTTAGCCACTTATTGATATTAAATCCTACTGATTTTTTCTATGTGGATAGCAGACATATGATTGTTATTCATGCTAAATCTTAGAGATTTGCTAGCTAAACTTTGCGACTTATGATCTGAAACTTTAAAAATGGCTCATTGGTCCCACATCTCCCCTATTTATTTAATATTTGGCTTTTTTGATGCTATTTGGCTTGTTTTAAGGGTTGATCTGGCCTTTTTTGCTGAAGACTACCTGGCAACCCTGGTCGGGCCGAGGTATCATTCCTTTTTGCGTTTGATACGAGCCGTGACTGTCGGAAATCTGACTGCCCGACTAACTATCTGACTGACCGACTAACTTATCTGTTTGCCGGACTAAACATCTGATTGATCGACTAACTTTAGCTCGTGAAGTACTTGATGAGCTACTGCGTTGCGTGGCCATATTCATAGAACAGTTCGTTTTGAGCCATTCGGTACCCGACACAAGGGTTCACCGACGTGAAGCGCTCAATTTGATCTTGTACTGCAGGTTCACAGAGTTGCAAGAAGAACAACAAGTGCAGCTCATCAGGTCTAGTATTTTGGGCGATATGCGCTTCAAACTGACGCATAAACGTTTTGTAATTCATCAGATTACCATCAAACTTTGTTATTACTGGTCAGGACAAGAAGCGTTCACCAACATCGGGATAATCTATGTCACCTCGGCGAGGGTATGGGTCAGCACGCTGCTGAAATGTTCCATGATGGTTTCCTACTTCGGGAGTATATTCAAAACCTTGACCGTTGTATCTGTTGAGATCATTACCGTCGCGACGAGAATTAACGTCACACTTATTTCGAGCCAATGATAGTAATCTACTGTACGTTCGGGTTGCCGCTGCGTCTCGTCAAAACGAGAGCGATCAAAACACACATACTCACGGTTTCATCTCGATACAGTCGGAAAGCTTCTGTGGCTCGAGCAAGGAGATTGAAGCTGAGATTCCCGTTCCCAAACTTCTGCTTCAACTGTAGCTTAATTTCAAGCCTTCTCTCTTTCTTCTACACGCATTCGAGCCTCTTCCTCAACGCGTAGTCTTTCTTCTTCAGCTTCTTCACGAGCTCGTTCAACCTGTTCTCGGGCTCATTGAGCGTCAATCCTTGCCCTTTCTTCAGCACGGCGTTTCGCTCGGTCGGCTCGATCAGCTGCTTCTTGAATTTTCTGACGTGCAAACTCCCGCTCGGCGTTAAGCTCCTCAGCGGCCAATCGCGCCTTGACGACACTATCTCAATTTTTTTACTAGTGCTACTCAATCGCGACACGCAAGAGCGTACTGTATAAGAATCGTGATGTTTCTTTGATGAAGAAACTGACTCCACATCCATAGGAAGGTGCTGTTCGAGGTCAACTACCCAGCGTCCAACATGTCCATCGTCGCCAGAAGTCGGCAGATCAGTTCAACTTAGTCTGCGATTCTCCCCTTTTCGACTTGGGCAAATCTTCTATTGGTTTCACTGAAGTAGACAATTCAGCCCCTTCACTTAAAGTCTTTTCGCCACTTGCATTTCTAGGAAAGTATCAAGCTTACACGTTTCCTCTTAAACAACCTAGCTTTAATCAAGCTGGAAAGATGCATTTGACACCCAAACAGATTTGAGTGTTTCGAAAGATGTAGATTTCCCGGGCGATCGTCCCGGCGTTTAGTACAGTATTTTACAAAGGTGCCCTGTAAAGACGGAGCTCCGTAAATAGCGGAGCTTGGTTGCGGAGGTTTGATGACGTAACCGGAGTGGCAAGTAGTTGCGTTGCAAAAGGAATAAACGGAAAAAAGCAAAGGAAGATATTATATTATTGCAAATAATATGCATTTCCCCCAAACATCTAATGCATGGATGTATGCGATATTTAAAAATTTTCTACATTCACAACTGTTGAAACCAATTTTTTGGCCCCGAACCATTGTGAAACTCAGATAACCAAAAGTTATCTAACTTCAGATTAGATTTCTTTTACAGTAGTGTGATATCACCTTTTGCATTAAAATTATTTTTACTACTGTTTAGTTCTCATTGCTCAACGCAAAATATCGGTTTTAGCGACTCCGGTCACGTCATAAAACCTCCGCAACCAAGCTCCGCTGTTTACAGAGCTCCGCCGACCACGTTATCTGTTACAGCTACGAACGAGACTCGTCGCAAGTGTTGCCAGATGGTTGCCGCCTAAACTTTCTAAGTCGTGTCACGAAAAACTGCTAGATCCTGCAAAAAACACTTGTCATGAGTTTTCAGCTAAAATCTGCCTTAAATAGTGAAATTCTGCTGAAAAACTTCTATTTTGAGGTGTTTGAAATAAACTTGTAAAGCTCTGTATCAATTTTTGGTCTTGCACTCACTATCAATTGACCAGACATTAGGTCTACGACTTCCTGGTGTAACTGAACAACCTGGAAAAATTATATGTGTCTTGGGATAAAAATATATTCTTCCAATGCAGTCTTAAACCCAATGCACTAACTAAGCACAGAAGCAAATCATTTAGGCTTCAAGCCATCCAGTTGCTTGTTATTACAATGCAATTATCTTCTTGAAGCAGCTCTGCTGCGTCGTAATAGAAACACCAACGGTAATAGCAATGGTATATTTATGCATCTAAATGATTAAAGGCAGCTAGTTGTGCCTGGTGGTCTTTGTGTCGCCCCATATAAAGCGTCAGAAAGAAGGTATAAAATTTTTTGATGAAGAAAGTGTAAAAGTTTTCATCTCTAAAAATTGTAAGAACAATTATTTGGCCAGGAATTTGTTACCTGCTAAACCTGTCAAGCGGTTTTCAAAATCCTGCTAGAAAATCAGCTAGCTGCTAGATTGAAAATTTTCCAGCTAACAGTGAGAAAAACCTGCTAGATCTCGGAGCAAAACAGCTAAAATGGCCACACTGCTTCGTCTTCTTGCGCAACAGTAAGGAGCAACACTTCCTGCTCTTCTACGGGTGAGAATCAGGTTTCCTTGTACGTTCCCATGCAACAGCGCAGGGTAGTGGTCAAAACATACTAGAAAAACTTACATATTTTTATAAACAAATATTTTTTCCTGAAACAATTCCACAAAGGCGTCGTCAGTATCTGGTTTAATGGTTTAATTTAACCCTTTCAGTCCCGCGAAAGCCCCAAATCCTGCAGAGCTTTGCAATCCTATAACTCGCCAGGCGATTAAGCTAGAGAGCTATCCAAACCATCCACGGATTCAGCAAGTCTTGTAGTAAAAAAAAAACAAAAACGTTTTTCGTTTTCGGTGGGGGGATTTCTGGAGGTGACGTCACAAAGAAGGCATGTTTTGGAAATTTTGGCCACATTTGGCCGGCCCTGGGCCCCAACCCACTCACCCACTCTATTGCCTCAAAGTTTTGTTGAAAACTAGGTCAAAATCCGCATTTATAGAGCCCTGGATTGACTTGCTAGCATATCTGTAGCCAAACTTATGGGTCAAATACCCAGTTTTTGGCGTAATTCAAAACTTTTCAGAAAAGGCATAATTTGCCCTTTCAGGGAAAACTTTGGCCAGCCATAACTCGGCAGCAGATTGAGCTACAAAACTGTTCAAACCCCGCAATGACTAGTGGCGTTGTGTAGTTTAGAATGAAAATTTTTATTTTTTAATTTGGGTGGGGGGTTTTGGGCCAATGGGATCATGACAGGGGCATGTTTTTTGGTTAATTATATGATGTCATCATCCGATCCCACGCGCCAATATTTGGCTCGCAGTATTTTCGGATTCTAGGGCAGAATACGCGTTTTTAGAGCCTTTGCTTGAGTTTCTAGCATTTCTAGTTCAAAAGTTAGGCCAAAAAACAGCTAATTGGTAAGGGGCTTTTCTCAATACTTTTGGGGGATTTCCCATATTAATTTTAAGTTTTTTTGGCCCTAATCCTGGAACCAGGAACGCTAAAAACCCGTTCGGACCCTTCAAAGTCCTGAATAGTAACCAAAAAATAGCTAAACTCAAAAAAAATTTTATGTCATTCAAAAGTTCATTCGATTCGAATAGCTTTTTGTTAAATCATCCATTGTGATGACATTATGAAAACTGTTCTGTTTGTTACGTCACAAATATTGTACTGCACGTTTCGCAGTTCGGCAGTTGTTAGACTGGTAGTAGTAGTACAGCAGTAGTCTACGCAGTAGGACGGATAACAATTCCTTGTATTAGTAACTGTTGGGCTAGGCCACGGGGTCTTCAGAAAAGTTTGAGAACCACTGCACTAACCCAAATTGTAAACCTGTGTCTGGTTTTCAAAACGTATTAAAAAAGTACTGTAGCTTACATCAAACCTTTTCCCATAAAGAGAATCGTCTGTATTAGCCGAGCCGAAACAACAATGATGAGAGCCCAAACAACGACCACTCGCACAGCAGGAATTCACACTCGACCAGGTTCATCGTACCAACTGCTAGTACCACGAGCCCCGTGTTCTTAGTGGACAAAGCCGGACACACTACAGTTCAAATGGAAAAATAACCACAGCAGAGCTATAAATCAAAATATACACTACTTTTATGTTGTTTGGAATGAAAGTGCACAAGATGTGGTGTTATTTTGATGGATTGGATCACAAAGTCGCTATAGGTCCGCCGGTGGTGATACGGTAAGAATAAAACATTGAGTTTGTCACATTAGCAGTACTGTCTTGGTAGTCAAGTAGACGTGTCTGACTGTGCGAATTGTTTTTGCGTTGACTCTTGCCATGATCGGGCACCTTTTGCTTTGATAGTAGTGGTTGAACTCAGTGTTCTCTCTAAGAAAATTTTACACTGAGCTAATGTTTGTTTTAGTGCGCAACCATGTGCAATCACAACTAGTGAAGCGTTTCCAGCAGTAAAAGGTTTATGCAATGCATAAACGACATGAAATTTTCTATTGTTACAAGTGTGCAAAATGGGATTTCACTGCGCAAATGGTCTGGTGGCACTGCACAACTGCGCAGTTGCGCACCTTAGAGGAAACACTGGTTGCACTTTTCATGATACCAGTTTTTATTTACTCTTCAAAAAAGTTTCCAAACTTTTTTGTTCAGATTTGCAGTTTAGGTTTCAGGGGTGTGGTTTAGGTCTACTGCGTTTCTATTATTGCGATCGGAAATCCCGAGCGGCATGTGCACAGAGCTTCGCACCATGGCAGCAAGCAACAATAGAGATCACCCGACGAGATCACTCTCGTTGTCACCGTTGGCAAGCACAATCAACTGTTGACCAGGTTCACAAGCATTATGAGAGGTCACTCACCAAGATCACTCCATTGCGATCACTCTATTGTTGCTTGTTCGCGCCACATACATAATGGTGTTATTCTTCACGCACATCCCGTTCGTGGTGAATCACACAATCAACACAACGCCACCGGAGAGGTTGCAACACTACCAAGAATAGTGCAGTCTACTGCACACTTGTTGTGGTTTAGTGTCATGTTATAGGCGATGGATTAATAAGTTTTCAAAAATGAAGGTCTAGGCCTACCGGCGGACCTATTAACCACTGCCTGTTTCTTTTGTATTTAGCCTGTGCCGCAATCGGATACGGATGGATATTGGATGTTAAATTTCTGAAATTTTCGGATAAGGATTGGAGATGGATATACAAAAATTTTTCGGAAATGGGGCAGGAGTTGAAAAATCAAACAATATCCGCTCACCTCTGGTGTGTACCGATGTATGTTGAAATTTGCCGAGTCATCAAAGGAAAACTCTACGATCAGTGTTCTTTTGACAACGAGAATCGCATCCATTTTGATCCGTGAAGAGTTGAAATATGTTGTTGTTTACGTTGCCAAAGCGAAGAGCAAAGGAGGTTGTGTATGCTGTGTGTGTAGTATCCTGCATGTGCATCTTCTGCAAATGATCGCTGTTGTAATCCTTTGACTGTTGTCTGGACATTACTAGGCATATGGTTGTATTTTTTTGCATTTCTGACCCATTGCAGATGTAACGGTCATAACGAATCATCCATCCATGCTGTTCTAGGGCTATGTGACTTATTTATGTCATCTTCTGTTATTATTACTATTGTCTATTGGTGTTAGTTGTGATGGTAGCCTGAAATCAAAATGATGTGGACACACCAAAATAGTTGTGGGTTGCCATGATTTGCTGTATGAAATGAAGAGATTATCATACTATGGTTCTAAATGGTTGGTGCACTGTGGCTGTACTAACTGTCACTGTCAGGCATGCCATTGATTGTTAATCATTAATGAGTTAGGTGATATCGTCCTCATATCTCTGCATCCATCCAGTTGTTGAGATTTTGTGCGTAACTAAGCATGCCCTATTTTCTAGTTCATTCTCTGTTGGTGGTTACTGGTTTGCACATGGGGAAATGGTGTTGCATTGTGCAAAGGTGTTGCGTTGCGAAAAGGTAGTGTCTATTTTACTGCCAATATTCTGGTAGCAACAAGTTAAGTTGGCTGGAGCTATTATGCCGCCGGTTGAACATTCGACCTTGTGGCATGATGATGATGCAATTCGAATAAAAAGGTCAGTTTTGAGTTTGTCATGCAATCGGTGTGCTGCTCATAACGTAGTGGTTATGCTTCAAGTCTGATATGCCATTGGTTTTCGGTTCGACTCTCACCTTGGTTGGCGAATTCCTTTTTTTTTAACTTTTTTAATAACTTTCTAAACTTTTCCCTTAGTAGGTTTTAGGTTTTAGGCTTCGGTTAGCGTTTGCGTTACAGTTAGTGTTAAGCGTAGGCCCAGGGGTTAGTGTTAGGGTCAGGGGTTAGCATTAGGGATTAGGATTAGCATTATAGGGGTTAGTATTAGGGATAGGGGTTCATGTTAAGGTTAGGGGTTAGCATTAGGGTTAGGGGTTAGTGTTAAGGGTTAGTTTTTACCTTTAGGATTATGGGTTAGGGATTAGCATTAGGGTTAGGGATTAAGAACGTTAGGGTTTAGGGTTTGCTTTAGGGTTTATCTTTTGTGTTTACCGTATTTACTCGATTGTAAGCCGCGGCTTATAAAGTTTTTTTTTCATCATGTTTGCGGCTTAAATTCAAGGGCGGCTTACATTCAAGGGTGGCTTACATTTTTCTTTGCGATGCTGATATTTTGTCTGATGCTCTGTCTTTCACTGTCTACGCTTTATCGGTCAGCTCCCTTTTCACCTTGTCGACTTCGCAACTGTTTGCCTTTCTGTTTTGTCGTACTGCGTTGTCTGATAGGAATCGAGTGTGCTAGCACGAGCGCATGGTAACAAAAAAA
>Ga0210059_1008206_pt1 | contig 16526 bp, 10 predicted proteins | sample Ectturendosymbi2_FD_188042 | JGI IMG/M metagenome (GOLD analysis project Ga0210059, IMG submission 188042) | Ecteinascidia turbinata endosymbiont from Florida, USA - Sample 2 (SPAdes) (version 2) | ecosystem: Host-associated > Tunicates > Ascidians > Unclassified | place: Key West, Florida...
GGAATTTTGATGTAATGTAACATTAAATAACTGCATGTCCTTAAAAAAGAAAAACTAGTTCCATTAGTTACTGCAACTGAAGTACTGGCATTGGTATGAAATGAAATACCTCAACTGATTTGTCTATTCTCAGTAGTTCCATATCAACAGTTTAAGATTGTGATGCAGAAAGCAAAGTTTATCTGCATTTTCACCAAGTAGCCTTACAGTGAGTTAGCCGGTCGTCTACAACCTAGCCTAAACAAAAGCAGCACTGGGCTATAACCGATTACCGCTCCTCCGCCAGAAGTAAATTCGATAAGAACAAGTCACCATAACTATAGCTAACGTGCACATGTGCGCATTACGCATCCGATCATTGTGCAATAATGCCGCAGTAGTTCTGATCCAATTACAAATAATGTGCTTTTAACTTGCGTTATTGCAATCACTGCTTTTGCTGATCGTGTTTAACAAACGGACAACAGCAATAGTGTTGCAACAATGAACACTGACTACCGCACTGCTATCGGATCATCGCTTCAATGTATTTGTGAAATGTTGGAGTAGCGCTTCCATGTGTGCCACATTCACAAATGCTGGTTTCACGTTTGCAGCATCTTGGAGTGTGAAATCACAGTTATCATATCATGCCTCGTGGAAAATGTCGATAAGTTAACCCACGAACACGATGTTTTAGCTTGCGTACAACATAAACCAGCACTCTTATAGCCTAATACATCATGTTAAGAAAAGTAGAATCGTTTTAAGGTGTTGCGTGCAACTGCTTCATAGCAACAGTTGTCGTCACTAATGAGTAACGATTGCATTTGTAATCATATTCATGACGCCATAAATGTTGCTTAGCATAACGCAATTCATTTTTCATGCAAGCTTTTTTAAATTAATCTGCACTAAACTAGGCATCGCTTGGACTTCTGCACCTAAGTACTAGTCAAACTTTTCATGCTGCGAAAACTTCCGGAAGTACAACGGGAGTTTATTCGCACACAACACTTGGACATGGTGGCTTCGAGCATTGCGAAACCTCCCGTTGATGCATTTGTTTCGGCTGCGACAGCCGACGCATGCTCCATGGTTAATCTTGTCTGTTTGTTTATGAAACCGCACCTGATAGCGTTGTTGTAAGATAACTGTTTGGACTTGCTTCGTTGTGCTTTCTTGCGCGAGTTGTCTGGATGCGTGTGGAATATAACAGCGTTTTGTCAACTCCTATTGAGGCCGATACCGATATATTGGTAAAACCCAAATCGGCCGATATATTGGTCGATCTCTAATGGTATGTACTAAGATTACCATTATCTTTGCTGAAACAGTTAGAACTTTTTCTAGTGTTTCAATTTGTGAAAGGTCATATGTAAGGCAATCAATACATCTGTCAAACATAGGCCTATAGAACAAAGTGGCCTAATTCACTTCAAAATATTCATGGATTAAATATGCATGCACTTTCATCAACCACACAAAAACTAAATGCAAGTATAATTCATTTAGAAAAGCATAGGCTAGGTTTGGAAATCTGAAGATTAGCTAGAGTTCTGGGGCCAAGATGGACTGCCTGCAGTCACAATAATGTATGACAGTCGGTCGAACGACAGTCAGTCTGTATGACATGCTTATTCATCTTTGTGCAGTTATTTCTTTATGGAGAATAACTTTCAAAAACAGCTACCTATATTTGCAATAAAATTTTGTTGGATTATTTAGCACTGTTGATAAGCATGTTGTATGCAGGGTTGCAAAGTCGGTGGTAAAAAGACTCCTGACTCCGACTCCTTAACATGAAGGGAATGAAATTTGGCTGTTAAAATCAATGGAAATTGTGGTGCACAGCAAGATATATGTTTCAATAAAAGTTTCATAAGAATTTGTATCATTTCAACAGGAATTCCCAAATTAAGAGTGTGATGTAAAAACTGATCCAATTGGACTTCTGGAATTGGACAAAAAAATCTGACTCCGGCTCCCAGTATTGTTAGGAATCTGACTCTACCCACAAACCTCCAACTCCGCAACCCTGGTTGCATGAAACTTTCTTATTTTGTACTGCCATGTGAGTTTAGAGTTCAAGTTTGCCACTAACTTAAAATGTAATGAAAAGTTTATCAAAGCATTTCAAATGCTACAAAGTAAGGTAACCTTTGAAAAAATCAAGCAAAGCGTTGTTTCTGATGCTAATGAAGATGCCAAGTTAAATGAAAACCACATAAATAATTTTTTTGCCCAAATGGCCAAATGTAACTACAACATTGAATTATATTTGGGAATTACAATAGTGGTTTTTGAAAATGCTTAGTAAAACCAATGGGCATTATTGTAACAACTTTTTCATGTATATAACAATATTTCGATCTTCTAGACTTTCTTTTGATAAAACAATTTCAATGTTCTTTTGTTGTTCAATTACCATTGCTTGTGATATAGCTGATGAGTCCGAATCAAATAAACAACGACTTATATTTATACTCTCTCATGAACAAATTAGTTTCACAATCTTAAAAATGTTTCACAAACACTAGAATTGATATGTTTAAGTGGATCGTCCCAAAATTTTGCTAGTTCATGCCCTGGCCACATCCCCAGAAAATTATAGCTTGCAGGTTGGGTGTTCCATATTCTAGATTTAAAAATTTTTCTGTTTTTAACACTTTTGAATGCCACCACTGCATATACTATAACCTTAACTTATGGTACATTAATGGAGCCTATAATGTGCAATCACCTAAAGTACATATGAGAAGCAGTGGTTAACAGAGTTTTTTGACGCTTGTACAAAAAGGGAAAACGCACTCTATTAGATTGCATCTTAGTTGCTGAAAACCATGCATTAACTTATTGCTAAATCATATAGGCTTCACCATTGATACAATTGTCCAAAATTTGCTACATCGCATGCCTGTTTTTTGCTTTGAAAGTCATGCAAATCACATACTGTGCTGACTCTGCTGTACGTACGTTGGCGTTCACAACAAAGTCCTCATCTGCGGCTTTATTGCAATTCATCGGTGCGTAACGTGGACTAGTAGCTGTTTTTCTTTTTTGTCATTTTTCGGTCATAGACAGAAACGTTTCTGAAATGACTGAAAAAATAAGTCATTTCAGTCAGAATGTATGATAATATAGGCTAAAAAACGCTTTTAGGGTGAGTTTTAAAACAACGGTGAGACAAATGACTGAAATGTTTCAGTGACCAAAATGTCTCAGCCAGACTTGACAACTAAGTAATTCTAGTTTTCTAATTTGATGAATTGGAGCCAAATGACGGTAATTCTAATCTAGTTCACTAAAAGCTTCAGTGCTCTAATTTGAGTTCTAATCTAATTTCCGGTTTTGCAAAAATTGCTAATTTGTCCAACAACATTTCAAAATATGTAACGGGAATGCACCTTCGTGCAATGAAAGTGCAACAAAATGGTCAAAAGTGCCACGTCGTCATCCCATCACAGAAAAGCAAGAACAGTAAAAACTCGATCAATTTCTTTCTCATGCACAGCTGCAGAACAAACTATGTGGCCTTATCAATGATTGTTACATCACATTGCCTATCCATTCACACACAGAAGTCACAATAGTCATCTGATCTGGTAGCCTTATCACAGTCAGTCAGCTGTGATGTTTTTCAGGGGTGTACAGCCATGCAGCATTGCCAGGCCAAATGCACATGACCAGATTGGTCCACAGCTACATGTGTCAAGCTCTGCGTGTTTGACAACACGCTGACCACCTACGGAAGATTGGCAATACCCAATGCTGGATTAATAGCCTTATGCCCTGGAAAAATTTGGCTCTCAAGTTTCTTTTTGATTATTATTTTTATTGCAAGTAACTACCAAATTGCCTCCTAAAATTCAACAAATTTGACAAAATATATGTTCAGCCTTAGGCATACAGTATCCTTTATCCAACCTTGGCAATACCTTTCAAAAACGTAATGTTTGCTTGAAAATCTGGCCCTTTCCGTGGGCCATAAAACTTTAGCTCCCGGGCCACTTTTGGCCAGCGGGCCATGGGTTGCACACCCCTGTTTTACGGTTTTGGAAAATCGAACAACATTTCCCTTATTCGAATGCTGCTGCTCGAGAACTCCTGGGGATGACAGCAACATCGGCTCCGTCAGAGCGAGTCTTTGGTGTTGCAGCCACAATTCTGTGTCACCCTGAGCCAACTAAAGATGGAGTCGAACCAAAGTCCCTCAGCATAGCAGCAATAGCGATTCAACTCAACCAGGCTCACTCTGCTATAGTTATCATGACTTCAATGTAATACGTGGCGTAATCACCATGCCACATTTGCCATGTAGGCAAATTGTACAATGCGAAACATGTCAATCTTGGCATACGATTCTTTGTTATTCTCATGCTTGTATGATAATGAATCCACATTTGGGCATAGATGGATTGAATGCGGATTAAAGTTGCTTTGATTTGAGCAAATGTAATTCTAATTCTAATTTTAATTCAATTTACGTTTTTGCAAATCCGCTAATTTTAATTCTAATCTAATTTGTGACATCTGAGTTAGCTCTAATTTTGATTCTAATCTAATTTAGAAAAGCTGAAAATATTCTAGTTGTCCAAGTCTGGTCTCAGCTAATAATGACAAATGTTTCAGCGAAAAAAAAGACTAGTGATAAGGCCAACAGAGATACTAGCTGTGTTGTTTCTAATTGTGTGTTATATGTCATTGCCCTAACCAAACCCTAACCCAACACATTTACCTAAACACTAAACCCGAGCCTTTATCATCAGTTTTCTCAGCCAGCGTTTTTTGTATGTAGAATATCACTCTGTGCATGTGCACATGGCGTGAAGTCAGAAATTTTGCTTGACATGGGCTCCGTGATCACCTTTGCTGTGCTCGTGATGTTTCGTTTAATACATTTTTTGTTTTTTTTATTTTACACTCGAAACTCTCATCCATTGGAGACAGTATGCCTGTAAAAGTCGGTCAATGGTCCACACCACAGGTGGCCATGGATCCGGAATGCCGGAGTTGACTCTGGCAGGAATCTGCGTTTTTCTTTTGGACCCGGAACCAGAGTCAAAATTTTGTGAAAAACTTGATGCAGATCCAGAGTCACTTTTCAATTTTGGCAGTGATAGGAGTCTGTGTGGTCATTTCTTAAGAAAAAGCATGGGGAAATTTCGGTTGGATCGATGGTAGCTGGATTCTGAACAAAAGTCGGATTCTCCAATTTAAAAAAGTTTCTGGACCCAGATTAAAAATTCATGAACAATATCTGCATTGATGTATATCTGTTTTTTACATTGTACCCTGGGCCTGTAACATATCAACACTGTGGCCCTAAGGTGAGTATATACTTGCTAAAGTATAAAGTGTGTTAGCATCCATGTGACTAACATTAAGTGCACTAAAGTCTGAAAGCACAAAACCTTATGGGCTACATGTGTTTTTCCAAAAAGGAGTATGCAAATCTTTTTATCAAGAAGGAATAGTTCTGTGTAGCTCAAAAGCAATGAAATACAGAGATGATAACGCTTCAAGACTGATCAACAACTTCTCTCATTGGCATATCAGATAGTATACTATCGTTGAAATATCAATGTCAAAGTCGATTGTCAAAGCAACAAAGAAACATGGTCTAGTGCTTAAGATTGCATTTTTTAGATTTTGCATGAGCAAATTTGCTTATGATATTAGAAATGTCTGTCTGTTTGATTTTATGCTGTATGCTTACTATGATTAGACTGTACAAACAATTTTTCCCCCATGGTGTTCCTTCATTCATTTTTGACACGTGTTCTCTCTAAGGAAATTTTACACTTAGCAAATGTTTGTTTTAGGATGCATGCAATTGCACAACTATGTAGTCACACAACCAGTAAAATGTTCAAGTGTGGCAAGGCTATTCTATATATTATATATACAGTAAAACTCCGTTAATCCGGATTCAGTTAGTCCAGATCTTCGCCGAAACTGGATAAAATTGTGGTACGAATGATTTCTAACGTTTTTCTTTGTAAAAATCTTCGGTATATTAGGATTTTTTAATCCGTATCTTCACCAATACCGGATAAAATCTGCGCTTTTCACATCTCGTAATCCGGATTTTTCTGCACTTCACGCTGTTGTGTTCTTAAGTGCATTGACTGGTCTCTAGCAAAGATTGGGATGCTTTCAGATGCAACACTAACGTGCTCACAATCACCAACGAACGTTTAGAATTATGATAACAACGGCCGCGACTGTGTGTAGCATTCGGCTAATCATAGAGACGATTATTACGTCACACATAGTCATGACATATCACGTTGAACACAATGCTCAAGACACGCCACCGCACCACAATTTCAGTCTATTGATCAGCGTTGAGTGTGCATGTGTTATAGAGCTTTATCCTTGAGTGTATTGCACTCGATAAGGTGTCTGGAGGGCATTACCTTCCAAATAGGTGACTGCTTGTGTACCAGTCGCAGAAATCTGCATCAGGCCGAAATAAAAGACAAAAATCAGATTTCTTAGCAGCCACATAATCTAAAATTATGAACTTAACTTAAGATTGTTCATAACTGTCTCGATATGGCAGTTACTTGTCAGATGTACTATTGTACATACATCAATAAATTTGTTTTGCCTCTGCAGAAGTCTCCTATTGGTTGTAAATGTGTTCAATTAAGTGATTTTCACCAATATCTTAGTACTTAGATAATGTCAGGCTAGAAACAACCATCTTCGGTTAATCCGGATCTTCGCCTAAACTGAACAAAATTGGTGGTCAAACCGAATCTGGATAAACCGAGGTTTACTGTATACATATATATATTATGTATCTTTAATATTAGTGTCCTGCGTAGGTTGAAATTTGTTGTCAGCTCCTGCCCCACAAAATTTAAACCTGCACTGCAGCTGCAGGAGTTTGAGAAATCTTGTGCGCACCCACCCTGCCCCGCAGGCCCTCACAACCCGCGCCCGCCCTGCACTCTTTCTATCCCAAACCCACACCTGTCTGAAAACTGCTAAAAACTCGTAACGCCTGAAAACAAGTCTAACAAGCAGCAAAATCAAGCTGCTCTTTCTTTCCACTGACAACCAAAACTTTTGCACACATCTGATTTTCTGCAGTCAACAGATTTGAGGTGATAAAAACCATGTTTCAGTCGAGTTGTGACCAGCTGTGGGTTAAGTGCTGTATCATCCATTCAGAAAGGCTGTTGCACTGAATTATTGCTTACCAAGTACGACGGTAGCATTGGAAAATGGAAATGGTTACTTGACTACCACATGGTAAGATTTCGAGCTAATGTTTCGCAACAATGCATTGTTACATCATAATGTAATAATTGCTAGGGCAAGTCCTTAGCCTATTGGACCGATTGCTTTCAATCAGGCCCTGCACTTCGCCTACTACTAGCCTACGCAAACTTACACTTTCAATCGAAGCTGCTTGTGTAGTGCCAGCATGGGACCCAGTACCAATGGAAATGAAACTGAACTGCACCTGACGCCCTTAGTCCTCACATTTTGTTATTTATCATAACAATGACAATTATTTTTCAGTAATGTGTAGCAAGTTTTTTCAATAAATGGAACGATGTGTTTTGTAGCCTAATTTTTTCAATAGCTACTGTAATTAAGGCAGTGAAGGCTTAAGTTTTGAAGATGTTTTCTATTGTGGTTGAAAGTATTTCGTATTTGGCAGGTCAAATTTCAGTATTTGCTGCAAAACACGGTTCAATACACTTCCATAATTATTGTTGTTTCGATGATTATTGCTACATGTCTTGTGAAGGTCAACTTTAGTTTGTAATGGCATATGTGTGCTGCTTATTTAGTCATATTCAATTTCTCTCTCATATCTAAATATGATGAGGCAACCTGACATTGGCGAAAAACTGAAATCCCGGTATGCAAAAATAGTGGTTCCTTATAAAAGTAACAGAAAATTTCTGTACAAATATTGACAATAAAGCCATTTGCAAAGAAACAGAAGTGACAGTTATGTTTGAGCGAAGTAAGCCTCATGATGTTCTTGTGGCGAAAGTTGCATCATTAAATACTATCGGTATAAGGATTACGACATCAATCTCAAACAGATGGGCGTTGTAGTTTCTGAGATATAGCCTAACAAACTAAAAGTTCCAAAAGGCTAGAAAAAGTGGGATGACTTTCCTGAAAGTTTTGGAGGTTACAAAACCTAGGCATACAGGTTTTGTGCTTGTGACTTTATTAATGACTGGTCAATCGTGAGTTAGTGAGAAATTTTCTAGTCGATCCCAGTCAAAGACAAGTTGGCCACCCCTGCTGTAGGCCTACTGGCCTAAGCACAATGCTGGCAAACAACCTTAGTACATCCATATGCTTTGCAATTTTTTAGCTGATTAATTTCATGTGTTTTGTGATTGTTGAGCTGATTATTTTTGAGTTGAACATTCATTTACCTGCACAAAGAATTTCTCATCCCACGCCTGCCCCACACCAAGTACAACCTGCTCCTGCCCCGCACGAAGTTCAACTTGTGCCTGCTCTGCACCCGCACACATAGCAATACAGGTTCCTGCACCTGCCTTGCAAATGTGTGTACCTGCTCTGTGCAGGACTCTAATATATATATGTGATACCAAATTTGGAATGTTGCAAGTGCACAAGAAATGGTCTGGTGTTACTGTGCGTATGTGCACCTTACAGGGAACACTCTTCTTCACAATCTTCAGTTTAGAAAATCTTCAGTTTACAATCTTCAGTTTAGAAAATGATTTCTCCACTGCAGTTAGTCATCCTGCCATGAGAGATAAACAATGTGCAAAGTATTCTACACATTTGGATGAAAGAATTCCAAAGAATTGTTTGATATGAGTTGGTACATCTTCAACTCCACAAATTCTTATTTGGTGGTAATATCAGCACTGAGCTCAGTTTTCAACAACTTAGAAAACTGCAAAACTGCACGAATTCATCACAAAGTGTTCTTCCAGATTTTGTGGTTATACTTAACTAAGCTTGATAACGTTGCCATAATATCTATGTGCTGATGTTAACAACTGTAAATGATAAAGGAATCCAAACACTCCATTCATCTTAAGACTATAGGTGCTTTGAGAAGGCAGAAAGCAAATTATCAACAGTGACAAAACAACACCTAAACCTCTGAGAAGTTGTTTGAGACTCAACAACTGCAACAAAAGTATTAAAACCAGTGAAATGTTCACATAAAGAAGTGGCTTGTGCTCTCTACAAGTAAATCACTGATTATTTTTGTTCTTGGTAACATTCTAACTTATTACTAATGTCTGAAAAGTTGGACTGCATAACTTGAATATATTCCTGCTAGGATTCATTGAATGCACAGGTTATGTGCAAATCATTTCCATCTACTTGCAACAAAGCACGAGTCATTGAAAAGTGCTGTAAAACCTAATCCTATCATTTGACCATTGTTTGTCTTTAATTTATTAATGATTGAATGTATCCCATGAGCCTGCTCTTAACATATATATTGCTTTTAGATTGCTTTTATTGGAAACACATTCTAAGCTAGTTTTGTTTTCAGTTATTTTACAGTTATAGACCGAAAGTTTAAGTTAATTTGGTCACAATATCTGAAAATATAGACTAACGAATACCGTTACGGTGAGTTTCGATATTGTGGGACAAACGACCAAAACGTTTCAGTGACCTAAAAGTAACAGCTACATTGAAAATGTTGTTGCAGTTGTTGCGATCAGAAAGCCCAAGCGGCATGTTCGCAAAGCTTCGCACTGCAGGAGCAAGCAACAATAGAGATCACTCTCTTTGTATGCTAGTCATTACGTTCAATCGGTCACATGTTAATATCGACAGAGCTTACATGCCACGATCACTCTATTATATTGCTTGTTTGCACCACGTATATATGGGTGTTGTTCTTCACGCACATCCCGTTTGTGGTGATTCGTACATTTAACGCAACGCCAACAGAGAGGTTGCAACACAGTCATAATTAATTTCCTTTTCCGCAGCATAGTCACAACAAATTCAGAAAATGGTGACCCTAGGACCAAGCAACACAGTCATCATCACGTGATTTACAACCATATTTTAGGTGACACTTTGTGAATGGGTTTGGTTTAGGATTCTAGAATTCTATGCGATAAAGTAGCTTACGCAATTAACCGATATGCAATTAACTGGAGTGGTCTATACTCAAATATCCAAGCAATTAGTCTCAGCAAAGGTGATGCAGTCAGATTAGAAAATAGTTTAATATAAACTTGGTTTCACTTAAAGACTAATTACATGAATATAGATATGTGCAAGTGTGAACTTTTGTAAAGTTATGAAAGCTGAGCTTAGCCGGCAGATTCCTTGAAAGCTTACAACAAACCTAAAGCTTGTAATTGTAATGTTCAAATGTTTTGGTGGTAATAGTTACCAGAAAAACAGGTCTGCTACTACCAGTATCACTTTTGTTGCCATTCTTTTTTACTTTTGTCACCATTCTTTTTTATGTTAAGAAATGTAACAAAATGTCACATCTTCAAATGTTGCCAGAAGTCCATAGATGTAGCTGCTTATAATATTACAAATGCATCAGATAGGCAGTTATTGCTTTAAAAATTGTATATAATTACACACTTAGGATTATGATTGTTGTTTTAATAACACACATTAATAATGTTGTGTTACATCAGAAAAGACTTGCAAAATATTGAGGTGTTTTGTTAGATGAACCTCTGAATTAGATCTTCCATGTCCTTGACAAGATAATCTTCAAGTTTTGTGGTGTCCGAGCCGGACTTTCATTTTTTGATATGTTCTTCTGTATTATGATACTTATATACTGGCAGCTAAACTTGAATACAATACAATTATGTTAAGTTTACATCTAACTCTAAGAAGGTTGAATGAAAACCTGTCAATTTGATTACAATTGACAAAAATTTGTAACTTCTAGAAATCCTTTTCTGTGCTGCATCTAAAGCATTTTACAATATAAAAAAATTCCTATACCATAATAGTTCATGTTTTTATTGGTTTGTTTATCATAGTTGTCTTATTTAATGTCAATAATTTCTATGAGAAAAAATAAATCATGTTAAAGACACATTTTGTGATACCAATGCATAATTTTTTGTTTTATTTTTCCAACTGTTGTTATTGCAGAAGTTTCAAAAATTGATAGAATCTTTACTCATTTACTTTTTGCAAAGAAAATTTCACGATTTTGTTAAGTTATATTGAGGGCATCTTTGAAGTGACCTGCAATGGAGAATGATGATGATAAAAATGACAATGATGCAGATTGTGGTACAGTCAATGCAGAACTACCAATGAAACGAAAATCTGAAGAAAATTCAAGGTGAGGAGCTTGTACTAGAAAACTACCATATAAATTTTATTACTTCATGATGCTGTAAAATGAATTCCTTTTCACATGGAGCAATAATATTCCTGAAACATCTGCAGCAAGCTTACAATTTTTTTAGTTAACGTTGCAATTTTGTGAAATTTTGTCTTCTTACATTAGTGAATGTAACAGTGATGGTATGTCATGGTAATGTTGCAATAGGAAAGCTTGAGCAGCAAGTCTGCAAAGTGTAACACCGTGGCAGCAAGCAACAACTGAGACCATGTGTCGCAATCATTCTATTATTGTTCTTTCACGCCACTTACATATGGGTGCTGTTCTTCACACACATCCTGTTTGTTGTGAATTGCACATTCAATGCTGCACGGACTGAAAGGTTGCGACAACATCACCTTGTTTTTACAATGAACCATAGCAATCGCATGTTTTTTGTGAAGGTTGCACCTGGCATGGCCTTCACATCCTGGTCACAACAATATTTTGTTGTGATCAGAGAGCATGAGCAGCAAGTGTGCAAAGCTTCACACTGTAGCATTAAGCAACAGTAGAGATCGCATGCCACAATTGCTCTATGATTGCTGGTTCACACCACTTACATATGGGCACTTTTTTGCACACATCCCATTCATGGTGAATTGCACATTTGACACTGCACTGACAGAGAGGTTGCAACAGCAACATGCCATGTGGAGATGTTTAATTTCTAATATATGTTTAAAACAACAGACGAAAACTTTTTGCATGTTTGCAATATATATTATTGTTTGCTATAAAATGTATTCAAATAACTAGCCTCCAACAAGGTGACAAAAGTTGAATTCACTTGCAATTTTTTTAAATATGAAAAAAATGCAAATAAATTGGTGCTACTATAGCGTGAGGTCTACCCCACTATTGTGTCAGATCTACCTCCGGTTAGCGCTATAGCGTGAGGTCTACCGCTGCATCATAGGAAGAAAAGAAAAATAAGCACCTCACATTCTCAGTATGTATCATTGTTTTAACGTCCAACCACGATCGCTAAATTGCCTGTGTGTGTCCTACTGTCGCTGGATCCACATAATGTTATTGGTGTTTCACAGTAGAATGCTGGCACCCCATGGCGCTTAGGCAAGGCCTTCTAGAGAAAACATTTCTAGAAGGAAATGGTTTAGGTTGCTACAAGCAGGCCACTCATTTGAATGAACAACAGAACCATATGCGCATTCCCTTTCCATAATAGGGATTTGGCTTGCAGCACCCTACGGAAGAGATACGCAATTTGCTGCACCAAGTGGCGAATCCATAGCTATTTGCTTCAAGGTTTGATGACATTTTGAAAACATATTTTAATGATATATTGAGAAAAGTATAAATTTTTGGCACCCATGACTATTGTAAATAGCATCCTAAGGTGCCGCGGCACCCCGGTGGGGAACCACTGGGTTAGAGTGTTGCGGTCACGTCGTTCCACCCAAAAGTACTGACTGCTTTTTTGCAGTGCCTTCAATCGACGTGAATCATTTTAGACCGAGGAGGAATCTAATTTAGGAGCTCCATTTGCTTCCCTTTCTATGCCCATGGCAGTAAACTTCACAGTTTACGTTAAGGAAAGTCCTCACACCTCACGCAGTAGAAACTCACCGGACCTCACACGATATGGGAACTGACGCGGTAGACCTCACGCTATAGTAGTACCAATAAATTAAACTCAGTTGCTTTGGTGGATACTAGTAATTTCAATACAGATATTTGCAAAATTGAATCATCACAAAGCGAAGAAAGCAGAGCGCAGCAAACCTAGAGTTTTTAAATGCTATAAAATGTTTGGTTGTGGTGCAACCGATTCTTGCACCAGATTAGGCCTGAAATACCAGTTAAGCTTTGGCATAAAATACTTAACTAACAGCTCATTTGTTGTTCAATGTAATACCTAGCAATGGTTTGTGCCAATAAAATCAACTGGCGCATGCATGTGTTGCAGATAAAGACCTGGTAGTAGTTCAATTTGTTTCAGGTTATGCGAATGTTATGTTATCAATTCAATGTGCTGTCGACATGCATCATAATAACTAAGAAATGATAATCACTCTTACACCAGTGATTCTCAATGTGGTCCACAGAAAGTTCCATAAATCCAATAAAAAGCGTTCACTGAACTTTGTGGCTTGTGCAATACAGTTTCGACTAGTTGTTCATGAGGTGTCAGCATAGCAAAGTGGTCCATAGGATATTTTTTAAAAAAAGGTGGTCCATGTGCCAAATGGTTGATAACCACTGCTCTACACAAATCCTGTGCTCTCAACACTAGGTTTTACTGTTGGTATTGAACTCAGGTTGTCATCCTCCTGCAGTGCCCTAGAGTGTTGTGCAAGACCTCACAAAAGAAAGCGGATGCTTAGCAATTTTGGTATGGGTGGTTTACTTAAGAAATGAGCTGGGTACCAGGCAAGTTATGAGAGTTAAACATATTTATGCCAGGTTCATAAAACACCTTGTAATTGAAGCCTAAACAAGAGCTTCATTTTTAAATCCACTGTTTCTCTTAATAGCTTTCCTATGTAAACGCATGAACTTTCAAGAGAAAAAGATTACAGCCAGTATCCAATAGAAGCCAGATCTGTATTTGTATCTATCCCGGTTTCTGTTTTATGAAACACATTCCATGTATGTACGTAGCCTTGTAGTGAAAGTGTTGATCTAACACTGACATTTGCTTAATCGAAACATCTGCATCTTACGTCAGTATATCTTTGTCAGAATGACTGTTGGCAAGAGTGGTGCTCAGCTTTATGACTCACCTAGTATTTTGTCATTTCCCTGGTTTCAGGTATTATGCTCTTGAAAAATATGACCAATGCTGTTAGTATAATGATATCTGTTACATTTTACCAATGTCATGAGCATCATTGTGAATAAAATTGACCGGTAATGAATTATGTTTGCATTCTGCTATTGCTGTCATCAATTCAATACATTAATAAAAGATTTTCAATATCAACTACACTTGCCGCAAAACTTTTCAAAGTCGGATGTGATGTAGTGGTTTCATTTGTAAAGCGTTGGTGAAAAGCAGTTTCTAATATATTGCTCAGAACCAATGTGCTTAATTGCATTTTGATGTTTGAAGGTCTGATGCTCCTGACAAGAAACAGAAGTTAGATGAAGAGGATTCAATTTCTGGTAACGTTGTTGGATCTTTCTGCATGAATTTCATTATATTCCCGCTTTAATTTAAATGACAATATGTTTTTAATATAATACTACATTTGATCTATAAGAAGACATTTCTTGAAACCAGGGTTGCGGAGTTTCAAGGAATCGGAGGCTTTTGGATGGAGCCAGATTCCTGAGAACACTAGGAGTCGGATTTTTTTATCTGACTCAGATTCGGGAAGTCTAAATTGAATCTTGATTCATTTTTTACATCACACTCTAAATTAGGAATCCTGACTCATGCCTGTTGAAATTGTACAATTCCTTTTGAAACTTTTATTGAAACCTAGACTTCTTGCTGTGTACCACGATTTCCATTGATTGGTAGTTGCTACAAATTTGTTGACAGCCAAACTTCATTCACGTTATGTTAAGGAGTTGGAAATTTGGGAAAGGTCAGAGTTGCAGTCAGAGTCGGACATTTTACCTCCAACTCCGCAACCCTGCTTGAAACTGTTTGGTCAGATTGGTATTTGATTGTTGCTGCATCTTGCCTAAACATAAAGGGCTAAGTTATTTCACCAAGGCAAAGTTTCTCAATAATAATTATACACAAGCAAAAAAGCTAGTGTTGCTTTTTTATAGACTAAACTCCTTGATCACTTTAAATAAAAATCAAAAGTCATACTGATGTGAAATTGACAATTAACAAACCAATTATATCTTGATTTTCAGATTTAATCTTCAAATTACTGTTTTAGAATTAACTAACTTGTCATACAGGATGTTATCCTCAAGCAGTGTTTTTTAAGGTGTTTTGAGAGACTGAAATGGTCTCTCAAACTTTTCCAACAGTCTCTCAAGACACTGTAGAAACTTGCTTGACTACCAACCATCAAAATACACTAATGCCTTGCTTTGCAACCATGTCAGTATTCAGATGAAAAGGTTCTGGTCTCTCAAAATAGCTTTGTGTTCATCAAGGTCAAACCCAAGCAAAAACCCTGTCCCCAACCATAAAATAATTTGTGGCACAGTGTTGTAGAGAAATTGAGTGAAAAAATTGAATAAGCTAAACGTAAAGACTACATAAAATGAAAAAGTTTTTGGAATAGTATGTATCACAATCAGTAACACCATTTGAGCAGTATAAACATTTTGCATGATTCAAAGTTCTTTATTAGAAAAAGAGTGAAATGTTTCTCTATGTTTTTGTTTTGGAATATTTTTCAAAATCATCCATGTACTGCAGTGAAAACAATGTTGGTCAATAGTTAGTGCAAATGTTAGGTTTGAAGACAAAAATAGTGTGTAGTATTTTTAGAGTTGCCTCTGTGATATATGTAGATAATTTTGATAAACTCATAACTAAGTTAACTTTGATTTGGTTGACTATTCATTTTTCAGTAATTTTTAAAGAAAAGGTTGCTTACGCATACTCTAGGGCAGGGGTTCCCAACCTGGGGTACATGTACCCCCAGGGGTACATTTGCCTATCTGAAGGGGTACATTTAAGGTTATCAACAGAAGAGCAAAATATATTTGCATATAATTTTTTTCCAAATATTTACACATATATCAGTTACTATTATTTTCAAAAATCATTATACGCTTATTGTTAAATATATCAATGAATAATCATGATAAAATGTATTGTCATAGGAAATCTTAGGGTACATGTGCATCTGTTGAAATGCTGAAGGGGTACATGCTGATCTGTTGAAATGCTGAAGGGGTACATGCTGATTTGTCGGAATGCTGAAGGGGTACATGGCAAGAGAAAGGTTGGGAACCCCTGCTCTAGGGTTACCATATCTGATGAGGCGCAATTCCTGACAGATTTATGTTAGTAACTGTAACCAATTTTTGCGACGAAAACATTTTCTTATGGTATAAATTCCGGATGCATCCAAAGCACATTGCCACCGTCGCTTTCCCGTGAGAACAGGATAAATATACTGTAATACAAAACGAAAACAGCAAAAATTAACTTCATCTTCTATTTTACATCCCGTTGTGACAAAATAATTTGTCACTATACTTGATCAGGAAGCTCCACTTACTGCTATGCAATGTTTATCAGAAC
>Ga0210059_1008207_pt1 | contig 16525 bp, 11 predicted proteins | sample Ectturendosymbi2_FD_188042 | JGI IMG/M metagenome (GOLD analysis project Ga0210059, IMG submission 188042) | Ecteinascidia turbinata endosymbiont from Florida, USA - Sample 2 (SPAdes) (version 2) | ecosystem: Host-associated > Tunicates > Ascidians > Unclassified | place: Key West, Florida...
CAGACAGACAGACAGACAGACAGACAGACAGACAGACAGACAGACAGACAGACAGACAGACAGACAGACAGACAGACAGATTTTGTGCATTTTGAATCGCTGTACGAAGAAAAACGTCGATTGTATGAAGTTGATACAGTTATTATTGTGTGAGGGTATTACAGCAAACTTGTTTGTCCCTAGTTCTTGCGGACTCATTCAGAGTCTTCCACGAACTCATTTGAGTCCGCGAATTCGGGATTGAGAAAAAGAGCTCTAGAAGAAGTTGTTCGACCTTAAGGAGGTGTTGCGCTGGTGGTCGTGAGTAAGGTTGGTTTAGAGTGGCCTGGTAGCGAGTCCCGAAAAAAGTCACTAAAAGTGAACGCTGGTTGCAAACCTGCGACATTGACGTTGTCCGGTTTACCGTGCCAGTAAATGACAAATGTTTTGACGTCACATTAAATGGCAGTCGGGCGATACAAAAACAACGGTTGGTGTTTTCCAACTGTGATTCTGCGGAAACGCAGGGTTTTGCGAGTGGCTGCCACGGGTTTGGCCGAATAAGACCGAAGTTGTCTGGTATGACATTCGCAACCACAGTTCTATGCAATATAAACACTTAGGTCATTGCATAGGTTTCCATGAGCAACGCAAACATTTTCAAAGGGTTCTGCTGCAGTAAAAATCTTGAAAAACACTGGGTTAGGCTGTCCAGAAAACAAAGAATGACTCCCGCAGGATAAACGGTTTTGCTGTACAATCACATCTTGCAAATCACACCTTGGGGAGCATGACAGATACCTTCACGTGGCCCTCCCAGTTGCGGCATTCATTCAAATGCTTACTAAATCTGTCGCTTCGAGACCAACCACTGCTACCCGCGCTGGAGGTGTTCACAGGGAGTTGGGTAGGAATGCGCCTTTCTCAGGGCGTGGCAGCAGAAATGCTGCCAAAGATGACCCATGACCCAGCTTACTCCAGCTGAACACCGAGGGACTCACTGCAAGCAAGATCACCGTTATTGAGCAGCTAGCATATAATAACAACGCATTCATCATCGTTTTACAGGAGACCCACTGCACAACGGCAGATAAGCTAGTGATTCCCAACTTCTAGCTGTGTCAGTCGTGAACAAGAAACACGGCCTCGCCACGTTTGTTCACGAGCGGTTGGAATGGTCACTGATCGATCAGTCTCCAGAACAATCAGAGACTGAGTGGTTGTGCGTAGACGTCGCAGGATATAAGATCATTAACGTCTACAAACCTCCCCGCTCGTTATTCATACCAACGGCCATCCCGACGTTCCCACACCCCAGTCTGTGTGTTAGCGACTTCAACTGCCAACATGTCAACTGGGGTTATAACAACACATCCTTTGACAGTGAGAGTCTGGACTCCTGGGCAATATCCAACAACTCTGGACTGCTGTATGACCCAAAGAAAGCAGCCAATTTCTCCTCTCACAAATGGAATGCGGCACCAACCCGGAACTGACCTTGGCAAATTTCGGCCAAGATAGCCAACCATCGGACAGACGTGCTCTAGGTAAGTTCCAGTGGTCACAACATCGTCTCTCCCTCATAACGCCACCGTAACACAAGGTTCCTGCCCACAGCGATCCGACGAAGCGTTGGAACACTCGCAAGGCTGATTGGAAGCGCTTTTGCCTTCTTACAGGTGAATCCGTTGAGAGATTGTCACCTAATGACACATTAACCGTCTCCGCACTGGTGTCGGAAGTTTCCGCTCCTGCTTGTACAAATGGGTATGGCCTCCCCTACGGCCTGTGAGGCCTGTGAGTGTGGCGCAGAAGAACAAACCGTCCACCATGTTGTCGTCCAATGTGCAATCCATCGACCCATGGGCGCAATTGTAAATGTGGGGGACAGCTTGGTGTGAAATAAATAAAGCGTCGATGCAGAAGTGGCGTTTTATATAAATAGATTCCCAATCTTATTTCAACAGGTGTTTTGAGAGCAACACGAATCACGCTTTGCTTTGTCCTTGCAGATGATTTAAATATTAATGTACTTAAGTTTGTTTCCGGACACCGTACTGTAGTTCAGCCTGCTTCCATTAATATCGTATTTGGATACAAACAAACACGGCAATATAGTAGAATACATCAAATGATTTTTTTATCAGAACTGTCAGTTGTAGTGCGCAAACTGCTGGATCGCGTCGGTCGCACGTGCAATGTGCATATCACTCTTAGAGTAGAACACTTTATTTTCATGCATTTTATACGAAGTGTGGGTTACAGCGCGATTTGATGTATTGTTCAAGTCGCTTAACGTTACAAGGACGATAAATATTTTTCTTGCATATTCCGTTTTTTGAAAACGCTACAAACCTTTTTAATGGTACTGGGCATCATGCATGTAGCCCCACTCCTACCAAAATCTCCATTGATATCCGCTTACCAGCAGCAAAAACATTTGGCCTAAAATTAGCGTAGCCTACCTCACAAAATGATTTCAATCTATTTTTACTGTTGGTGGGCGGAGTATGCGTCCTTTCGATCTCCCCATGTTGCCTGCTGCATACATACCCACACGGAGTTGTGAAAGGGCCTCATTTTCAAGACTTAACCCAGCCCGAGCCCGAACTCGGCTCGAGCCCGACATTCATTTTTGAAGCCCGATTTAGGCCCGAAAGCCAAATTTACCGAGTGAGTTAAGATACGTGCAACTGCAGAGTAGCAAAAAACGTTGTTTGCGGGTGTAGCTGCAGGTCCACGGTTTATCACACCCAAAATAGCAACCAAATTGACCAAAACATTGACATAATCTGGCACAAACATAGTATGTTACTGTTAGCCCACGATAGAACTGCCGAATATAATATTTCTCAAGAAAAAAAGAAACTATCACGAAACTATCCACGATGGCGCTACAGGCACAAAAGAAACTTTTTAGCATTGCGATGTGGGCATGAAAAGCCAGTTTGTAAGCTTCTTGAAACAAGCGAAGAATCGCTTTAATGATTGATCGTTTCGACACAACGCAATCGCGTGCTAATTTCCTCACCGCTGTCACCTTCTCAAAAACATTGTGAGACTAATCCCAGCAGAGAATAAACGAACGCAGCTGTGTTTGCAAACATAACTAGCTGATGAACAATCACAGTCACTTCACTCACAGATGTTACCGTGGTGAACACAATTAATCTACGTCACGAAAGAAAAAAATCTTTACTCTTAATGTTATAAAAAAGTTTTGTATGCAAGCCCGAAATCGGCCCGAAATATTTTGGCAAACTTAAGCCAGAACCCGGACAGATCCGACCAGAAAAGTCCGGCACGACTTACAACTCTGCATTATGTCAAAAGTTTCATTCAAAGAGTTCTACTTGCATAACGACAAGAAAATATATTTGAGATTAAATCAAAATCCACAACCGTGAATTGGCAAAAAGGTACCAAGTTTCACCTTTAACCAGTGATGTGCCCGAGTCATTTTTATCGAGTGAGAGTCACAAGCCCTTCGAGTCAGAGTCATAAAAATTTTTTCGAGTCAGAGTCAGAGCCATGACTTGGTCGAGTCAGAGTCGAGTCACAAAAACTGTCGAATCACTTCGAGAGATTGGTTTGCAACCTCCAATCAATATCGAGTCACATGAAATTTCATATTTTTTATGCTATGAAATGGCGCCCAACATGCTATAAAATGGTGCCTGATAAGTTAGAAAATGGTGCCCAACATGCTATTAAATAGCGCCCGATAGGTTAGAATCTGGTGCCCAATGTTGTTTCAAGAAGTTTGATTGCAGGTTATTTATATCTAAGTTTTCTCAGTTTGCATTTTACTTGTCCCTTTCACTCTCAGTCATTTCAAAAAGTCTAGCCCAACTTTGCTGCAAGTGTTGCAACTACTCAGTTAGTGTTGTGTTGAATGTGAGATTCGCCACGAACGGGATGTATGTGAAGAACAACACCCATATATATGTGTCGCAAACAATCAGAAATAGAATAAGCACCACGTGGGATCTCTATTTGTGCTTGCTGCCACAGTGTGAAGCTTTGCATACTTGTCGCCTGGGCTTTCCAATCACATCAAAGTGGTGCTTTGACCAGGATGTGAAGGTGTTGCCAGGTTCAACCTTCACAAAAAGAATGTGCGATAGGTGCGGTTCACTGCAAAAAGGAGGGAAGGTTGTTGCAACCTCTCAGTTGATGTTGCGTTGAAAGTGCGATTCACCACAAATGGGATGTGCCCAAAGAGCAACACACAAATATATGTGACGTGAACAAGCAATAATAGAGTGATCTCGTCGGGTGATCTCTATTATTGCTTGCTGCCGTAGTGTGAAGCTTTGCGCACTTGCCGTTCTAGCTGTTTGATCACAACACAAGAAATATACTTCCTTGTCTTTCGCATGCCTAATACATGAAAATGGCCCGAGATAACATGTACTTGGATTTATATCTTGCCGCGTTTCAATATATTGATGGACTTGGATATTATCATTTTTACTTAAACAGATTTGGATTGGAATTGATTATTTTCTTTTGAACTTTATCGCAACTTTCGGTTCAGTTTTGGGACTATAGGCTACTGCAGGACCATAGGTTAACAGTGGATTGCAGCCACCAACACGTTGGGAGCCATTTGTTGCAGGCACAGTGCTGCGTCACCCTGAGCCAAACAAAGAAGCAGTCGAAGAGATGACCCTCAGCATAACAGTAATTGCGATGACACATTTAACCTGGTTCACTCTTCTATTGCTGCTACGAATTCAACGTTATATGTGGCGTAATCACGTCGCCACATGGGCTTAGACCAGTGGTTCTCGAATTGGGGTTCGCGGTCATTTTGGGGTCGGCGAGACAATTTTCTGGGGACCGCGAAGCACTACTTTCCATTAAGCCAACAGCTCGAAACCGGTTGGATGCGATTCACGATATGAGGGTTGTGTTGTCCATAACGGAACCAAACATAGCCGAACTGATAGCACAGAAACAAGTGCACCCGTCACATTGATACAATAAAAAAACAACGCGTTGTTTTGTGTTTATTTGTGTTAATTTTGTAAGGGGACCGTGAGCCATTTAAAAATTTGCTAAGGGACCGTTGCGTAATTTTTTTATAAAAGTTTGAGAACCACTGGCTTAGACTAATAACAGTGGCAGAAATTTATATTTAAACAAGATTCGGTTTCCGTATTTGCATTATATTTTGCAATATAATTTTTTTGGATTTGTTTCTAAAAGAGCTGAATCATTTTACTGGTATCTGGAAAAGACTCAAGTCACAGTATGAGACCCACTGCCAGGATTGCAATATTCAAATACTGCATTAAACCACGATAAGGTGTCAATATGTTGTGTCCTGCTTACCCCTCAGTGAAAGAAAAGTCTCACGTCTACTTCTGTGCAAGTTGGGGCGCTTGATCCTTAGAATGTAGCATAAAACGACTAGACTGGCAAAACAGAAAATTTGGGCCATCTTGATCATCACTGAAGCAAAAAATGCTCATTTCTTCAGTGCACACGAAGTGGGTTTGTCTATCAGGAACTCAGAGATTTTGTAAAAATGACTCTGACTCGAGTCTCGAGTCATTGACTCTGACTCGAGTCATTCAGTGAAAAACGTGACTCGAGTCGAGTCAAGCCACCTTTTTTCTCAATGTGACTCGAGTCGAGTCCGAGTCACCCGAAATTGTGACTCGAGTCGAGTCATTGACTCGAGTCACGCTATAACTAACTTTAACAAGAAAGGAATGTCATACAAAACTAGATGTGATTTACCAGTAAAGCAAATGTTTCGCACTTGGATGAAAACATTCCTGCATTGTGGGTTTGGTTAAACTCAAGTAATTCAGATGACTCACGAACCAATGCATTCAGCACAAGCACAAAGCGTAAGAGTCACGGAAAAAATATCTTTTGGATTTGTTGGTCACCATTGTCGCGAAATTACAGGAAGTGAGGATGCATATATATGTTATCCTTAATTCCGAGTCAAGTTCCTACGTTTTGAGCTATAGGTCAATATACAGCTAGGTAAATATTGCAGGCTATTTCTCCAACGTTTTGATTGAAGTCCTGTTAACTAATTGTTTAAGATGGTCTTTTGCAAAACTGCCCAACCCAAAACTGTCTCCACAATAGTGCTGCTTTTTGTCTTCGGCAAAAGCTTCGCAGAGATTTGCCTGAAACTGTAACTTGCTAACATTATATACACTAGCATTATTAAATTATGCGCCGTATGTTTCTGAATACTTGGCAACCAACGTTGCAGCAAAGCCAGCTACATTTATGCACGGAGCAAATCATGGCTGTACTGCTGTGGTCTCTCACACGTGCAGCTGTAATACTGTCACTGATACAAAAAAATAACCTTTCTAACAGTATACCAGTACCACACAGGGTAAAATGTCGGACAGAAGCAGTTAATCATCTTTTACGGCCTCTAGAAACTTGAAAAATGCTAAAAATTATTTTGTCGAAACAAAATTTACACACAGATGGAAGGGGATTTAATTTGGCTCCGGGCCCCTTGAGAAACACACAGGGATGGGCAATTAATTTGGCTCGATTCCACTTGAGAAACCGTTTTTAGCGGCGGGCCGTACCTTTTAATGGAAACTGAAGCAAGACGATAGAAGTGGAAGCAACCCTCGGTTAAAATTAGCCTCAACACTGATATTTACTGTGAGAAGTTGGAGTAGTTTTCAAATTTGAAGATTTTTCCTGAATGCTTCCGCGGGCCGCTGAAAATACCGCAGCTGGCCAGCTGTGGCCCGCGGGCCGCTAATTGCCCACCCCTGAACTAACAGAATCAGTGATGCCACACCAAACTCTGTTTCAACATGACCTTGGCTATGTGTGGTCTACCATCTAACATGGGAAGCTCTTCACGCAAAACGTGACAAAGATCACTTTTAATTTTGAAACCTCTCCAAATACAAAACCTAAAGAGAAAAAAGTGGGTGACGTGGCATATTATATCCCCCTTATGGAAAAGTGGGGGACACTTTCCCCGTGTCCCCCACCAAATTGCACCCATGCATCGACCTCCTCATGGACTGCACGGCCTGACGGTTCTGGACGATGAGACAATTGAATGGCTGCTCAAAACCTGCCCCGAGATCTAGTGCGGTCAAGCAGTGGTTGGAGGAACTCGGTTGCGATCACACCTTGCGATTCGATGGTGCTGAAAAACGTAAATGTTGTGGAATGAAGACAAGCAACTGCAAGGATGACAGCCAGGAAGCGTGTTACACATACTCTGTGACGACGGGAAACTCCAGAAGGTTATCCCACAAAGTTGTGACGTCTCAGACATGTCAGTGAAGCCTTGGTTAGCTTGATGGAAGACTGTCGCGAATTAGAAACCGGGAAACAAACAACGATCCAAAACGCGAGTACAGCTACCGGAATACGGGTTGGGTTTCATCAAGCCAGCACATCCAGTCCGAGATCCAATGATGTATTGGGTGGATCGAGGAACCAATCATGCAGGGCTGATTGGGAAGCACTCACAAAGTTGAGCCCAGACGTAACTCTGCTTCATGACAGATACAGGCAGGATTCATGAATAAGAATCAGTCTCTTTTATTTGTCTTTTAGCTGGCATCAGTTATTGTGCAGCACAGCAATGCGGTAACGAAAGTAAATGGAAAGAGCACAGCATTGAGGCGTTAACGAAAGGAAATGGAAAGTCAAGTTCTTTCTGGTAAACACTGAACACCATGTCCATGTGGTAATGCGCACGCACATTCAAGTTTACCAGCTATGAGACGCGCATACGATTGCACACAAACAGTACTGTGGCATAATGACAATCTACGCTCCACACTACAGGATGGGAGGGGCCGCTACAGGACATAAAATAGAGCAGTATTGAGAGCTAAACAACAGTCATGTTTAAGCAGAGATGGGCTATGTTCGAATTTCAGACAAAACTACGATGAACCATGAAGAGATGTGTGAATGCTTTAAAGAACGTCGCACAACGTCAGTTGACTTCTACAATTTAGCTTCTATTAATCATCATCCACAAGCAGATTTTCAGCCACAAATTGCTTTCATATATGTACATGTTGCCAGGCAGACGTTTCAGTTCAAGCCATTTTTTAAAAAACTTGAAAAAATGACATTCTTATCCGCGGAACATAAATGGTATTGCCAGCTTTCATAAAGAATCATTTATCCGCTGAAGATCCATCTAAAACTTCAAAAATAAGGTAAACATTTTGATAAAATGTTGCATGAATTTGGCTGGAATTATCGTTATTCAATATTTAGGCACTATTTACAGCTTTTGCACCGAAGCGAACCTAAAATGCTACGCGTGAAATGCATGCGCCCTTATTAAAAACTATTTGGCAATGAGAAAGTAATGGAAGTTGCGTATGGCACAAAATCAATTATTTGTGTATTTTTTGGGTAGGTCTATGAAGAAAATGTTGCTCTTAGCTGTGTTTCTAGCAATAGCCTCTTGCTGCTTCGCTGACCACTCCTCATCGGAGCTTTCTACGCTCAAGTATTCGGTACATCTAAGATGGACAAGCCAGATGTTGTGGACGTTCTCATAAAGGTATACTTTTCAAAAATTTTGAATGCAGAGTAAGAATTTCAAACTGATTTTCAAGATAGCATTCAGTTATAATACAACCTGATAACGTCCAGTCATTTTATGAAAAGAAAGCTTGGTTAATACACGTTTTGAAAGAGCTAGGTTTCTATTTTATACATCTGAAGAGTTTGGTGAAGACCTGGTTAATGCTTGAGTTCAATAATCTTAATTCGAAAAGGAAAAATTTGTAGTTAAATAGCTATCACTGAAAACTAAAAAAATGATCTTTTCAAATGTCGTAGTTTAAATAACTAAAATGTCGTAGTTAAATAACTAACACTGAAAACTGAAATTGATGTTTAGATGGTGTTTTCGGCTGATTCGACATTCATCAAATCATTTCTAATTCTAACCAATGCTGAAAGCTTATATTCATCGCCAGAAAGCCAAAAGGTTCAGTTTTTCACCTGTTACCTTCCACCGAAATGAACGTTTCCAGATTGTAGAACGGTACGATATCATAATGATTCAAGAAATCAGAAACAAGGATGGAACCGCTATCGAAGAATTGGTAGCAAGGGTCAATGATCATTCACTCTATCACTATGGTTCTGTTGTTATTCCGAGAACAAGACGGACGTCAAGCAAAAAACAGTATGGTTACATATACAGGTAAGTAAATGACTCTCGGAGTAAAGACTTCTACGTCAAGTAGAATCTTCATTTTCGTTATATACAGCAATGCTTTCGCTGTGGTGGTGAATACCTCGTTTTACCACAAATCAGAATCAATAAATATAGTTAGAAATTATTTTCGATTATTCATGTTTTGCTCGAAATCAATTACCTACTGAATATCAGAACCGATGAAGTGAAAGTCATTGGCAAATATCAGTATCCTGACAATCAAGACATCTTCGAAAGGGAGCCATACGCAGTTGAGTTTGGAAGACTTAACGGTGGAAGGCAATATACATTAGTTTGCGAATCTGAACATATTTTGGATTTTTTGATGAACTGGATTTTTACTTTGGAGCAGGGCTCTGCAAAAATTGTTTTGCTTGGGCAACATAAGATATTACACAAGAGTTTGTAGGTCGTAGATAAACTCCCGGTCCAGAATGAAATAATGTGAAAAAATGTTTGCTGTTTCAAAATAAAAGTTCATTAATAAAGAGATTGGTGAAATTTCTTCTTTTTAGCATATTGGGGAAATAAGGTTTGAGATGGGGCAGGCCTGCAACGAGGGTGGGGTCAACTGGGCAATTGCCCCATCCCCCCAAAACTAAGAAAACATGTTTACTTGTTAGGTACAACAACAGGTTATAATCATGTTGCACTTCCACCGAAAATATCAAGTGGTTGTGGCCCTGCATCGGATATGCCTAATGTTACCAATGAACTCAGATTGCGGCAACATATCTGCTAAGATTAGGTCAGCTTGAGGTGCAGTAATACTGTACTTAGTCAACTGACATTTACGTGTCGGCCTTACGTAATGTCATTGTTTCGGAATATGACGCATTCCAGCAAATCAATACATTTTTTGTCAATATGCTATTTTTTTATTTTTGAAAAAATTAGATTGTAGGCCGCATGAAACGGCTTCGTGTGAGGGATTTGGCCCGTGGGCTGTATTTTGAAGGCCCTTGCTTTAGGATATTGGGAGATAAAACTTGCTGCGCAAAACTTTTACAAAGCAAGAATTTTTACTTACTGAAGAAGATTCCATCCGATAATTTGAAACGTTGTGCTCTGTCACACTTTCCTTTTCTTGGTTTTGTGTCAGGGTCACCGTCGACCTTCAGCTACATTTCCATTCATTCGAAACCAGATGACGCCGAAGCAGAAATCAACGCCCTCGATGACGTATACGCAATAGTTACAGGAAAGTCTGGATCGGTGAGTTTCGAAAAAATGTTTAAATATGAATGTAATACATAACAGCAATACTCTTAATAAGATTTGTCATGCAAAAGATTTTTCTGAGTTTAGAAAGTATGTGCAAACGTGAATGTTATGCATAATAGGATATGTATGAAAATGTTTGATTTTCCTTGAATAATGCAGCTTCACCATCCAATTCAGTCATTGCTTTTAATGATGCAAATGCGATGTGCCCCTCGTAGATTTTTTGTTTGAATAATGCTCCTAGCTCTTTGTCTATGAACAACTGATGATGATCCTACGTCGAAATTAATTTTTTTCTTAAATAAAGTTTGGCCATATTTAAGCGTCAACGACTTCTTTATGAAAACCGTGCAACAGATGATCTCCGTGTTATGACCAAGCATGTCCATGGTATTGGTCCCATGTGACGGCGTTACTAATATTTTCCATCATACTGTATATGACAGGTATTTTCTGAAGGTGAATACAATATGGTCACAGCACGTCAGATGCAGAGGCTCGGTATCACAGCGTAGTGATGCGAGGCCCACGAATATGAGGTTGTTGGGTTTTCCTTTGGCTTACAACTGAAAAAGGGTTACCCAAATCTAAATGGCCGCATTGGTTGCTTTTGGGTAATTGATCCATTGCTCGATAGAGGCCAGACATGCGCATGATATAATGTACTTCACAGTGCTAGTTTCGTGGTAATAAGGTGGTGTTGGACAGTCACAGGTTGCCATAGCATGGGACAGAAGAAACTTTCCCATGGAAAAGCCTGGCAATCACATTGTACATTTCGTGGAAAGTGAAATGAGAAACACTAATATCGATGCCATGACAGATTAGGTTTTATTTCAAGGAAAAGACTTGAAACAGACTGACACCGTGAGTTGCGCCGTCTAGAAGAAACTATCTGTTTTAACTATATGCTTTTCGATGAGATGTTCTATGCAGTGATTTCATTCATCATTATGAAGTCAACTGTGGACAAAAACGTTGTTTTTTCATTGGGGTTTTCAAAGTATTGTATATAATTCCAACAAAACAAGCCACTCGTTCTGGGGTTCCTGGAAATAATAAAAATCTCTACTTTGCTGCAATTAGTTAGAAAAATTGCCTTCCTCCAAAAATAGTTATCATGATCACCACATTTCATGTTATTTCAGCTTTCTCTTAAACCAGGGGTGGGCAAATAGCAGCCCGCGGGCCAAATGTGGCCCACCACGGCGTTTTAAGTGGCCCGCGGAAGCATTCAGAATATGTCTTCAAACCGTAAATTTCCTCCAACTTACCACAACAAATGTTAGTGCTCACTGCTTAAGCTAGCTAAACCGAGACTCGCTTTCATTTCACTAAGGACGTACGGCCCTCCGCCAAACGTGGCCTTTTCAAAATGGCCCCCGAGCCTAATTAAATGCCCACCCCTTTCTTAAACCATTAAAACTTAGAAAAAAACTTTCTCCATCATCTTGAAGACTGCGTGCAAAGTTGTTAAATAGAGAATTTTTGTTGAATGTAAACGCGTGTTCAGGAACCAAACAAAGGAGACGCCCATATCTTGTAGCAGAGAAATAAAAAATGTTTGTGATTTTAGTAAGAAACAGAAAAGTTAACACAGCGAAATAATGTTTTCCTTCATGCAGAATGCTTTAATTGGAGGAGACTATAATGCAGATTACAGTTACCTTTCACCTTCTGAGTGGAGAAGTTTGGATATGGTTGTCGACAAACAGTTCACATGGCTTATTCGGACGCAGATACCACTGTTGGTTCAAAAGATTGTGCGTATGACCGGTAAGATATTATGAATTTCCTACGTATAGCAAGTTCTTAATACTATTTTTGCAATATTTGAGCGATGACAATTGGCCGTAGGGAGGAACCTGAAACGTGCCTCTCGGGAGCAGTTGAGATTGACGCTCTTTGTCACAAAGCGTGCGCCAACACACGCAGTGGCGGTGGATAAATCACTTAACCTTTGGTTCCAAAACAGAACAAGTATTGGCGAAATATTGTCGCTATTCATCATTTTTATCAATAAGTCGCAGTTGCTAGCAAGAGTCATGAAAGTTGTCCTTTTGGAATGACCAGCAATGCCAAGTGTTTGATAAAAAATAAGACGAGACATTAACTTCAATAAAATTTAAAAACATGGTTATATTTGATTGTAGTGTATTTGTTTTTCCCATGCATTATGACCTTTCAAATGGATTCCTACACTTCCCTTGTAGCATATTGCGAGACATTTGACCAATTAACGCTCAAATTATTAAAGTGCTGATTAACAATGAGGCTCAGTGGAAGTATGAAAGAGACAGGTTTGAAATAAGAAATTATTTATTGTCCAAAAGCCCTGATATGATGACTCGTTTAGCTGATTATGCAGCCAAACTAATTTTCCACATGATGATGATATCGCGTATGGGTCGCTTGGCAAATCGTAATGTCGACAGGTTGTTCTGAAGTCTAACCTTCAAGAGGCTGAATAATCCATATGATGATTTGTAATGTTGACGAATGAGGTGTTATTGACTTGTCATCAGTCCTAACTGAATACGTAGAGTAGATTGCCGCTGGGTTGTTTTTTCATTAGGTCTCAGATACATGACAAAAAAAACAAAAAAAACTGGAAATTAATGAAAAAAAACAAACGTTTTGGAGGAAAAACACAGGACAAACGTGTAAACTTCATTAAAACTAGCAAAGCTTTTGAAACGATATTTGTGGTTTATTGTAAAATTTTTCGGATTGTTTTTAAGCAACCTTTAATTGGAAAACCAAAATCTTTCTTAAGCAGAACATTTAAGATTACATGAAAAACGCTGAAAATATACCAAAAAGTGCTAGCCATGTCGCAAATGCTGAAAGCAAACCTATGAGTCGATGACTGTCAGCCTTGACAGGAAAACACTGAACAACAAGTAATAGTGCCAGCAACGTGAAATTTATAAAAGCGAAGCTGAGACTACCAGGGAGTGGCTGGGCGCAGATCACAGCAAATATAAGGATGACTGTCAAAATATCAATAAGGAACAATTGGATTTACTGAAAACTCCTGGAGGATTTTTTATGAATTGCACAGTCATCAGATTACTTCCCATTTGGGGGAAATTAGCGCTTGCGGAAAAAGGTCGTCACTGGAATTCTGTATTCAGCACAAATTGTTTACAACGATACCGAAAATAACCACATGGGAAGATGTATCAACCTGAAAATTGAATATCAAACAAGTATGCAGGAATGGCAGTCTTTGTTTTTAAAGCATTCGGAATGGTGGAAGATCATCAAATTTGATATCGCGTTGCTGTTCTTGCATTAAAATACCTCCCTTAACTAACAATTCGAGAGGGTTAAGAGCAGAAACCAAAGTTTCCGGATATTAACCCTTTAGAGACCAATGTTCCCAAAATGGGAACATGTTTTTAAATGCTCGTAACTATTTCACGGATTAAAAATGTGCATCCAGTTTTCTTCAGCAATTCCTTCTAGATTAGTGCTATTAAAATTACACCCACCTCATGAAATCCAAAATGTTGTTTTGTTCCATGGTGATTCATATTCAGTCAAAACGTATTTTTTGGGTGGTTAAACTAATCTTTGTTTGTTTATTGTAAGCTCGAAAAAAATGCAATTAAATGTGCTACTAAATATTTTTTATAGTTATATTTAACTCATCCAAGCGTTAGTTTACAATTTTGGGTCCATCCCTTTCCTCACAATGAGTTTGAAAACGATGTTCCCAAAATGGGAACGTTGGTCCTTTTCAGTACAGAAATATCCATGTTTGGCAACAGCTGTTCAGTAATAGGAGGACAGTATTGAGGTAACTTATCTCATTCTTGTTTCACACTGCAGCGCTGCTGAAATAACTGGTTGTTGGACAGATGTGAAGAGCTTGTCACATGCACCAACCTATTTCATAACAGATATACAGTGAAATTGCTTCCCAGGATACCAGCATAATGATAGAGTGCTACAGTCATGGGCAAAAAATAAGACCAGTTGCACATTGCGGCGAAATCAAGCAAACAAAAATCCTTCAAACTTGCATTTTTTCTAAAATAGTGTTTTGCCAGAACATTCTAAATATTTAGTGTGTAAACCATGGCTTGTGTGTGCGTAGGGGTGGGGTGTTCACTTTGCTGGGTGAGGGTTTCAATGATGTGGCTGTGTATCGCTCTTCGAATCTTCTGTCTCTTGGCCTCCAAACAGTCTTACTGCATCCACATGACAGTCAAAATTTAGCCTTCTCTAAATTGGCAAAAATATTACCGTTGCTAGAAAAACTGAAGACCAACTGTCAGCAGTTTGGTGTGTTTCACAAAAATCTTAAGTATGGATGAATCAGTGGTTGCGTATCGAGGTCTTCACAGCGCTAAACAGTTTATGAAAGGAAAACCTGTGAAATTTGAATATATAATGTGGATGCTGTGTAGTGTTGAACGTTTTCCGTAAAACTTGGATATATACTGTGGAAAAGATTCTCAGAGAACCACCCCATTAGGACCATATGTTGTATCCACCACACTTACTCCAGTAAGCACAGATAAACAACATTTTGTTTTCTTTGATAATTTTTTTTGCAAGCCACCAGTTGTTGTGTGACCTGGCTGCCAATGATATCAGAGCCTGTGGTAGGCTACAATTAGAAAAAATGGAACTGGACCCTGTCCTTTGATTGCAAACAAGAACTGTAAGAAACAGCGCAGAGGATCTTACGGTTAGCGTTCAGATGGCAGGGATACTCGTGTAAGATGGAACGATAACTGTCCAAAAGCGATTGCCAGCTACTATTTTACTGTGACACCTATCAGCAAAACTGAAAGTGATTAAAAATTAACACACAAGATCAGTAGAAAAGACACACGTTGTGAAGATGTACAATCAAGGGATGGGTGGTGTGGACGTGTGCGACCGCATGCTGTCATCATACCGACCGATGCTGCGATGACGAATGTGGTGGTATAGAACCTATTGAGCAACAGCTTGAATCTTTGTTGTGGCGGATTGTCGCGTTTACAGCTATGCCAATCACACGAAGGCTACTCATCTCTAATTTTCAAGAGAAATTGCAAGGTATTTCGTAAAGGCAGAAGCAAGGCTCCGTTTAGGTGGCCCAACGCCGCAACAAAACACAACAAGATACGACGGCGTGAAACCTACACTGAAATCTGTCTCACGAGATGTGATTTCTGCCAAAAAAGCACTAGGCCTCAATGTGGCAAATTTGAAATAAAACTTCATAAGAAATTCAGTAGCCTACAGTCTTCTACACTCAGCGAGGTGAAGTCCTTTTAACCTTTCGAGTCGCTGGCATACGTGGCTCTTATCTGCAGTTGGTGTTTGGGCTGTCATGTTATAACAAGTAAACCAGCGCGTATTTTATGTGTAACATATACAGGCCCGTAACCCGCTTGGGACACCAGGGACGGCGAAGAGTTCTGGGAAGGGCCCAAATTTTTTAAACTATGTCCAATAGTTTTGACCTATGCTCAACACATTTTTCCAGGGGGCAAAACATTTTGCAGGGGGTTCCTGGTTACGGGCCTGAACATATGTTTGAAGAGCAATCTACAAAAGGGCAATTTAAACGTTAGTATTACAAAAATACAAGCAATTTCTCATCAATTCGCCAGAGAGAAACATAGTCAGCTTTATGTATTTAAGTACCAGTAAACCCCAACTTTCCCAAAACGGGAACATAATGAAACAAACAAAGTAAAGCAAAATTTGAAAAAAGAAAATTATGGTAAGTATTCACTGGGTCTATGGGCCGTCTCTAAAGGGTTAAAAGACATGAAAAGGTGTGGTTGTGAATGTAAAATTTATTGTCTTGATCAACATTTCACAACATTTCAATTCTGCAACGCCAAGCCATTTGCATGAATAGCATGCGCAATTGCAGATACCACAGAAACAAGAGTAGAACGCAACGGATGACAACACACGTAAGAAATTCTCACCAAAGCTCTTTTGAACACTGTCGTGCACTCGTCTGCGAATTCTACTAAACACTATCTGCAGAAAGCCAGGCTTGAATTCACTAAGGACACCGCTCAATCATGGAGCTGAACAAGCGAGCAATGAAACTCTGAAACCAACACAACAGCGTAACTGATCAAAATGCTT
>Ga0210059_1008208_pt1 | contig 16525 bp, 9 predicted proteins | sample Ectturendosymbi2_FD_188042 | JGI IMG/M metagenome (GOLD analysis project Ga0210059, IMG submission 188042) | Ecteinascidia turbinata endosymbiont from Florida, USA - Sample 2 (SPAdes) (version 2) | ecosystem: Host-associated > Tunicates > Ascidians > Unclassified | place: Key West, Florida...
CCTCACATGTAAAAAGGCCCAGATGTTACAGAGAACGTCAAACAATGTTTGCAAAACAATCAAGAAGGTAGGGCAATTTGTTGGAAAACCTTTTTTAAACCAGCAATTCAGCATGTTTCATGGCTACAGTAATTTTTGGGAAATAAATACGTCTCGCCTAAAAGTCTTGTTGAAAGTATAAGCAAGTAACTCAAAATGCGAAAAAAGAGGACATTTGGGCATTTTTGAGCGTCCTCGGAGGACCATTCACTTTTCTTGAGAAAAGAGGACAAATCCTCCTAAAAGAGGACATATATCTCAAACAGAAAGCGTTCCCGGGCCGTATAACAACTGTCTGCTGGCCGCACGCGGCCCGCGTTTTGGACCCCGCTGGTCTACATGGTTGCAGTGTAACTGCACACAGTAGTTGTCTTAGTGAGTGTGCAAAATGGGGGCACCCATTTTCAATTTACGCGCTTTGAGGGGGCCCTCATTTTCAATTTACGCGCTTTCAAAAATTTGAGATTGTCTTTATGATTGTATTTTATTACAATGATTACGAAATAAAACTTAATTTAGTTTGCTATATGTTGTTATTAATATGTTTTAACGCATTTGTATTTCAACCTGAAGATTAGAAGCCAAACTGAAATGAAATACAAATAACTTTCTGTATGATTGAAGATAAAGGGGCCACCGTCAAAATGCAAAAGGCCCTCAACCAAGATGTTAGCTTCTCCTAATCAAAGGATAAAGAGGCCCATTTGTCTTTGGTTAAATATCCTGCCTACATTCAAAGGGGCCCCAGACAAAAAGGTAAGATGATCCCAACCAAGATATTAAGGGATCCTAGTCAAAGGATAAGCAGGTCCTTTGTTCTTTCGTCATGGATAAGGTGCCCAATACTCAAGAAGATATGTATACTCCTCAATCAAAATTTAAAAGGTTTCAAGACAATAATATAATGTAGAGCCCTTACTTTTTTGAATTATTTTTCCCGAGTTCGTTTCCAGACAAACACGAAAGTGGTCCTTGTTCAAGACCGACTCCCAAGAAACACAAGACTGTACATCAGGGGTCACAACCTTTTTGAAACTGCGAGCTACTTCTTGTGTATCGATCAAAGCGAAGGGCTACTAGTTTGATAGAAACTAATGAAATAAACATTTTGCTCAATATATTTTCAATTGTTTTAGTTGATGTTTTTGATATTCGTTATTGTGAATACATTGATCATGCTTAGGTTATTTTTTGAACAGGCCCGCGGGCGACCGGTTTGGTGCTCCCTGCTGTACAACATATCTCGATTGGAGGTGGGGAGTACCGAGTTACTAGAATAGCGACCTACTGTAGCAAAGCAAGCTAATTTTCCAGTAGCAATATTGGCAGCGGGCCATTTAAAAAAAATAACGGACGTGGTAGCAAGCTGTTACCATGTGACCGCTACCTCAGCAAAAGTGGTTTTGGGTCACTTTTATATGCTTCACATATTTCCCAACATAACTCTAATCAGAAATGGACACAAACTAATAATGGAAATATTTAAGAACTCAAAAATGCAACAGAAATAACCTTAGGGATTTCGTAGATATCAAAGAGTTTTGACGCATATTATTGGTGGTTAAATCAATTGCAATGAACACTTTCGACACAGGGGTATTTCAGAGTTTCGAAGAAGTTGGCTACACAGTCAATCAGGGTTAAAATGAGATCAGGAAAAACACTAGTTCTTTGAAAACAAGTTATTTTCACAAATCACTTAGGCCTATTTCACAAGATAGCCTCATATAAATAAGTAGACATCACATCACAAAATTATTGGTCTAGAGTTCGCATCAAGCATATTACTCTTTGAATATCAATTGCTGATTGAAGTTCGATGTTTAGTTGAGACCGTGATGGACTAACTACAAGATGATCAGCGCACAAGTGTTTGCCCATTACGGCTGTCCGACATACACCATGTGTGTGATCAAACTGCGTAAGTAATTTCTGTACTGAACAAGAGGCTGCGGTTCTGTTGACGCACGGAATTTGTGATGTGCCTGAATGGGCGACAGGTTGTCAAAACCTGCAGAAAAACTTTTTTAGCGCTAGTTCATATTTCGAAACAACAGCTGCAATGAATATTTAATCATAATCATGAAAGGGGAAGGGTCAGGAAAGCAGCTTTTATTCACCTCCCACGCAGTATAGCGTGACAAAAACTTAAAAACACAAAACAATTACAATGCGATGTGTGACAGAAGGACCCATATGCAGGCCCGTAGCCAGGATTAAAGGTTTGGGGGAGAAAAACATCTTTAGGGCTACTACCCCCGAATGCCCTTCCGTGGCTACGGGCCTTCCCGTATATCAACAAAATGCTAGTTCGACAGAAAAATTCATCTTTTCATCGACTTGGGAGGGACGCTAATAAATACTGGAGATCACTGGTTAGATCATGGACAACGCAGGGAATGTTCAAACCACCACAAGCGTGCCGAAGGTGAGTGCATATTTGCTGGTAACATGAAAGCATAGTTACATTTGCTAAAATACCATGGAGTAAAATCAACTTTTGCCCTATGTTCTGCATAAATACGTTAAATCTGGAATCATGTGAATACCAGTTGGATGAAATAAATTCAAGACACACGTCGTCAACTAAATTCAAACGAACATAGAATCGCATCCACGACATTAACATCTAACGAGGTGAGCGTCACATCACGTGAACAAAGGTTAACACTCGCTTGCAGCAAACACAAGAATATCGGAAGTATTAAAAACTGACCCTGCTTAAAATTTTGCCGGGAACTTAATACCTTGAGCTTTACGTGTAGTTACTCCCCCCTGCTGACCTGATCAATACGTTTTACAACCGAACACTTAGTCTCATAATATCTAAACACAGTAATCACTGCTTCGTGAAGTAGACACTTATTCGCAGGTTTCCGAACTATTGATGATGCCTACTTTACTTTATGGACTTGAATGAACTTCTCAGAATGCAACATCTAACAGGTCTTACAACCAAGGTAGCAAACCAGACAGTTCAGGACGGGAAAGAACTTCTTATACTCATGCAAAAGATGGTCTAAGGATGCTAATTTGGTCAGAAAATTTTTCTTGGGTTTTATATTATTTGGATAAGAAGCATTGGCCGTTGAACAATGTTTCTTCTCTGAACATCAAAGTTAATGACTTAACGGTCTTACACAAAAGACGCAAATCACCCAGAAGTCTCGCATTTATCTAAAAAATCGTTGCAATGCGAAACGTACACTGTTCCATCACAGAAGAAAGGTAGAATATGCTTGCCGTCGCTCGTATGCTACCAAGGCATAAATCGGATGGAAATTTCAATGCGCGGCTTACCCCCATTTCCTACTGGCGAGTACACTTCGTACGATTTCGAACATGGGCCAGTTGCACCAAAGTAATGGGAAAACGTTTGCAAATTGGTGCTCGTTTTGCGAATGATTGTATACTTATAAAAAACCACAGGTAAGAAAAAATGCGGGACCAGCATCAGTAGTAGTGAAGAGCACTACATCTGGGTTGCTGGAGAAAGCGTCATTTGAGCGGCTGAGTACAAACATTTGGTTTTCAAAATAATCTTCGGTGAGGCTGTAAAATTAAAGTCAATATTTTAAGCAGTCTTACCCAGTAATCATCTATCACGTGCTGGGCCTATGATGGGCACGTCCTGACGAGTGGTGCAGACGCCCCATTGATCTACACTTGCCTCGTCCACCGAACAGGGGAGACCCGTTTCTGTGATTGATACTTTGCTCTCAATCGAAAGCGAATCGTTGGTGTTAATAAAATCGTATGTGAATATAAAGTATCAAAGATCTCACAGTATTCCGCGAGTTATCGATGGACAAGAACTGTTGTCACTTTGTTACAGAATCACCAAGGTCGGAATATATTTGTAGGTAATCCATGATCCAACACAGTTAAATGAATGACTCGAGTTGCATGGAATTCTTGCAAAAGCTGAAATATGTCAGAAAATGCGTCCGATCGACAGAAAGCAGTTGCAGATGAAACTTGAAACAATTAAACGTTGGTCCCGACTCAAAAATCTGTCAAAACCGTCACCAACATTTCGACAAGCACTGTGTGGTGTACCTCTGTTATATGCAGCAAAGCAAGGAAGTGGAATAAGTGAGTCGAGTTGTTAGTACCAAACAACAAAACGCAATAGACATTCAGTTGGGGCGTCACAATATACTGCGTCAAAAACGAAATTGTACCGTAAACACATGTTTATTTATTCCAGTTATCTTTCTCTGACCTTGCATCACAATACCTGGTTCCAGCCGTTCAATAGTTTGTTAAAATATCACATCCAAGAATAGGTTCCCATGCATGGAGGAGCAGTTGGTCCGAGCCAGTGGGGGGTCGTTTGGGGCATCGGCACAAAAACCAAACAGGAAGGGGGAGGTGGCATCAGAAACAATGATCTTAACCAAAGCGATGCGCAAACAGTTCCACGACTCAATTCAAAGACACCAACAGCAATCAAGAACCAGCGTTAACACAAAACCTTATCTGCTCCATGAGCGCTACACATTGTTTCATTGCTGGTGTTATAAGTCTTAGCATCAATGTAGTGTGACTCGCGGGAACCTGTTTAAATATAAACTTTCGTGAGGATTTTTGCGGACGTGGTTTTTGCAAAGGATAGAACGGAAATAATAAACCTGCATGCTTACTACCCAAGCGCTGGTCTTAATTTGAATTTAGTTTTGCGCCGATGGCTTGTAAGAAGCGACAACGCAAAATATGAGTTAAACGAAGCGATGTTTCAAAAACAGACGCTTTCATCGCCGTTGATGCAATTCGTCGCATCGACTTTTGAACTGAGTTTTCAAACTCGTGTTCAAGTGAAATGCGATTTAAAAAAAGTTACGATTTAACAAAAAGGATAAAGCATTTTGTTAAAAAAATAAGATAGTTAGCGAGGGCGTTGGCAGAATTAGTGCAGGAGGTTATGACAACAATAGCAGCCGTGCAATACGAAGCACCAACAATAAGCAGAAAAAAATACTGTTACTAAAAATTTCACCTCAAAGCGAAAAATACAGAAAATTCACAAAAACAGACTTTTCACGTATTTAAGATGTTATTTTAAAAAATATTCGTACCGCATTGATTGATAATAATATAAGACTCCACAACCGCAGCCATCAATTGCTTGAGCGTGACCCACAACACTGTAGTTTGCCGACTTTCGTCTGCTTAACTTCATGACTTCACAAAACATCTTTCAAACAAGAAACAGAGCTGGTGGAGCAGTGGGGAGGATGGCCACTGCTCGGGACAGGTGCGATTGGTCCGGAACATAAACCAGGTCTCGACACCTGTTAAGAACGTGTACGAGAAACAAACGTTTGGGACCTTCAGTGCAACAAAGACAGACTTCACGCAGACAATCTTGGATTGTCATTGAAACAATAACGATTCTTCTGCGTCACCTAAAAAGTCACCTAGCAACGCGTGCAGCAACGGCTGAAAACCTAACGCAACACTAAAGCGGATTCTGATTCTCAGGATCCGATGTAGGTAATGTTACTACGAGCATACACACGGCCGATCAATGGTGCACTTGTTTCAGAAGAGACGCATGTCCGGTCGATGGCCTGGCTTCTACGTCATGGAAGCCTTCCATGCTTCATTGCCCCATTGACGTTTCAACGGCAGAACTTTCGTTGATGACTCCCACTCCCACTCCTCTTTTTCTTATTTTTCGCGATAAACAACTAGAACTGTTGCAGACAAGTCAGCTCTGGAAACCTGTCCAGGTCGAACAGGCAGAAGATGCAGCCAGTGCTTCGGTGGGAATCTTCCAGAACTTTCATGGCTGGCGTTAACACTGGGATTCCAAAAACAGTCCGATGCGACAACCTCCAATATTTGATTTGTGCGGAAGTTTTGGAAAACGTCACCAAAGTCAGTTTCTTAATCAGGTTTCAATTATAACTTGTGCGATTCCTTTCAGTTTTGAAATTTTCTGTAATCCGAGACTCCCAATAATTCAAACGCAGAACGTTCATGAGAAGGGGGCAGGGCATGGCGGGAGGGTAGTCGCATACTGCTGCGCCTGACCGTAGGTTGAAAGTGGCCAAAATGCAAATTATAGCTTCATCCTTAAACGACGAAACGGTTACGGGCAAATTAACTTATTCCATCAACTGCAACATGTGACTCAATGCGGGCTGCGTCATGGGCGGCGGATCAGACGTAACATTGTCGTGTTTTCATCTTCGAGAAGCTTGTTATCTTTCTTCAACTTCCCGTTTTCTTCTTCAAGTGCACGGAGATCCTACAAAGAAGTCATTTGAGTGCAAACATAGTCACATTACTCAGATCGAAGAACAGGAATTAGCGAAGTGATGAAGCAACACCAACCTCTTCCATGTCCTGCATCTCACGACGCAACTTCTCAATCGTCTCCTCGGCACTTTTCAACTTGGATCTCAAAACATTGATTTCCGACGATGGGGTTGAAAGTGATGGTGACTGAAATAAATTGAACGTAACCGTTTTTCACTAGAATTGTTATTGACCTAGTTTGTGATAGTTTTGTCTGAATGACATACATGACATAACAGCAATGCAAAAAAATGATATTCAGACGAAACTGCATCGAAAACAATTTGAATATTGAAGTTCGATGCTCCACCAAGTCTTCAATGATGCTGAGAGAAGTGCAATAGAGATCAATGGGAAACACTGAGAGAAGTGCAATAGAGGTCAATGGGAAACACTGAGAGAAGTGCAATAGAGATCAATGGGAAACACTGAGAGAAGTGCAATAGAGATCAATGGGAAACACTGAGAGAAGTGCAATAGAGATCAATGGGAAACACTGAGAGAAGTGCAGTAGAGATCAATGGGAAACACTGAGAGAAGTGCAATGGAGATCAATGGGAAACACTGAGAGAAGTGCAATAGAGATCAATGGGAAACACTGTACGAACCTTAAATGGCTCAGGTTTGACTGCATCAACCTGCAACTATGAAGTCGCTATCTGATGTTGTTTGCTTAAATAGCTGCATGAATAAACAATCGAGGTACATGCCGATCGGTGAAAATAATCAACGGCTGAAGCTAGTAAAGCAATGCCAATGGCTATTAAGTGATGTTGATGTCTGGCTATCATGAAATACCGATTTCATGCGTTTTTGAAAATCAACTTCTTCACACCATAAGCGACTCAATTCACTAACACTTCTTTTATATTGCATTTGCACTGCTTTGCAGTCACAGATATTCCTTGGTGTCAACATACGCACTATGCATACACTAACATTCTTCCTTAGGATCCCCAACATAACTTAGATATTTTTCTTTTGGGACATTGCTGCAAGCTGCGTTCTGGTTGAACATGCAATTCGCGTTTTTGAACACACCTCGGGCCTTCATTTCAAGGGATGCAAAGAGCAACTTTAACCATTGCAGGCAGTGTTTGCTGGACCATGATGTTTTTGAATTGGAAATCTCTAAACTTATGCATAACATAGAAAACAATGAGCACTTACCGGACTATATTTCAAAAAATTTTGAACGAGTGAATTGGAAACACAATTACAACACCAGACACTCCTGTAAAAGCAACTATGTATTACCAAAAATTAGAATGGAAACGGGGAAAAAATAAGTAGTTTATTGGGAACCGAAGATCTGGCAAGAAATTCCACTGGATATGAAATGAAATCAAAACCTTTTCTTCTGTTTAAGAAAAAATACGCCAATCGTTTAATTAGCAACTATATAAACACATGATCCCTGTAATCTATGAATGTAGAGAGGTGATGTTGTCCAGCAACGTTTGCTTGAACTTTGTCTTGCATGAACTTTGTCTTGCAAACTTTGTCGTTTATTATTTCAACGTTCTTGTTCAAGTTTCGCATTATGCTCTGGTTCACTGGTTCTTGAACTTCACAAGCCCTTGCATAGTTTTCCAAGCTTTTGTCGAACCCGGTTTTTGCCCAAATATAACAGAAAGTAAAAATGGGTAAAACTGAAATAAAATAATCAACAGTTTATATTTAATTGTTCAGAAGCCTTTCTTTCTCGTGGGTTTAGTCAGCAGCAGGACTTGTCCGTCTCGCCGTCGAACCAAGTTTAAGAACCACTGCCCTGGTTGGTCTTGCTCATCTTTTAGATTATTGAGTATGATTGAGCAGGGTACATGACTTTTCGGTCTGAGCCGTTTCGGTCGTGGCATTTCTGTACATAAGGAACTGATGAAATTTATTAACCCTGCTCAGGTAACTGTGAAATTTGTTAACCCTGCTGTGCCCAATTTGGGCAAACGGTTCTTCTACTTAAATTAAAAATTAGTTAACGTTCACGTAGAAAGCTGGTTCTTTCAGTAGCTGCATTCTTTTATGGGCGAAACGGTACTTTGATGTTGAAGCACTAACATTACATTTTAAAGGCCAACAAACGTCTACGTAAACTAGTTTCTCATTTGCACGCAAGCAGTCGCTTGTCACTGCACTGCTTTACTATAAACTGAACTTTCTATTCAAGTAAAGTCAACTTTACGCCAGTGACGTGGCAGGTTGTTCACGAACGCAAAAAAACAGTGTTCTGGAACATTCAGTTCAGAGGCGACTCCAGGTCAAACGCGTCACTCAGGCTCAACACGCCATTTATGCCAAGGTCACTGACAGAATGCAACCGTTCGAGGCTTGCATCATTGAAATTTCCATTTGCTTTTATTCTGGCTAGCACTATCGTTGCTATGTAACGGTAGTTACGTAACAATGAATTAGAAGTTCTCATGACAACTCGTCGATTGTTGCTTAACTTATGGTACAGGGCAATCATAATGTCAGTTAATTCTTTGCATACTAGGCTCATTCATATCAGCCCGAGTTACTGAACAATATTTTTGTTCGTTTGAAATTATTCTCGAATGGGAACTTGTTTGCGCAAATCCGTTGCTTCAAAAAACATTCAATCTGATATGAATTATATTTAAAAATACTTGTGTGTTGAGGGCAGCTCGGGCTTTAACGGATGAGATGAACCCAAGTAAACGTCTGCGTACTTGGCTCATTCATATTTCCGAATTGACAATCATTCGTTTGAAATTATTTTCGAATGCAACTCCCAGAGGCAGTGTTCCCTCTACGGCAGAGTTGTAAGTCGGGTCGGGTTTCGGGCTTAAGTTTGTCAAAATGTTTCGGGCCGATTTCGGGCCTGCATACAAAACTTTTTTATAACATCAAAAGAGTAATGATTTTTTTCTTTCGTGACGTACATTTGTTGTGCTCACTGCAGAATTTCTGTGAGTGAAGTGATTTTACTTCAGCAAATTCTATTTGCAAACACAGCTGCGTTCTTTTGTTCTCTGCTCAGATTAATCCCATCACTGTTTTTGAGAAGGCGACAGTGGTGAGGAAATCAGCACGCGATGGCTTTGTGTCGAAAAGATCAATCACTTACGCGATGTTTGGCTTGTTTTAAAAACAACTGCCCACAAACCGACTTTTCATGCTTATAGCACTATCCTAGATGTAGTTGTTATTTTGGGTGTGATAAGACCTTAAACCTGCAGCTATACCCGCGCACTGCGTTATTTGCTACCCCGCAGTTGCACCTCCATCAACTCACTGGCTAAATTTGGCTTTCGGGCCTAAATTGGGCTTCAAAATCAAATGATGGACTCGGGCCAGGTTCGGACTTCGATTTCGGGCTTCAAAATGAGGCCCGTTTACAACTCTGCTCTACGGTGAGCAAATGCGCAGTGCCAACAGACCACTTGTGTAGTGAAACCTCATTCTCGCGCACTAGCAACAGTCCAGATTTAATATCGTATATATGCCGCATACCTTCTGTAACGCTTGAAACGCTTAACTGCCTATGTGTTTATATGGTTGGGCAGTTGCATGAGCACTAAAACAAACATTTGCTTAGTGTACATTTTTCTGAGGGAACACTCCCTAGATGGGTCGTGAACCATTTTTGATGCACACAGCTGTATTACATTTGGTTTGATCGAGTTTTAGATGGGGCTGTTGGTATAGTGGGTTGCTATAATGGATCGCGGACTGGCGGTACAAAAAAGGTTGAAAACCACTTCTCTATGCAAATCTGTTGCTTCAAGAAAAAAACATTTAATCTGATATGAATGATGTTAAAAAAATACTTAAATGCCTAATTGCAGATGGCAGCTCAGGCATTAATGGATGAGCCCGGGTAAAGCGCGAGCGAACGAAGTCGAGAGAACGCTTGCTACGAACGATATTGTTTTATTCCGGTCACCTGCAACATGAACGCAAAAGGTCAGACATGGAAGGAAAATACAAAGTCCAACGCATAGACCCCAAGTTAACAACCACAACCAGTGAAGTGTGTGGTGCCACAAATATACAAAGTAATCAAGCTTGCATTCTGCAATATTATAAACCGTAATCAAAGACTCTGGCTAAACCCGAGACACCACTGGTTCAGTTACTTTGCACGACAACTAAGAACTTTATGCCGAGTAAAATACCTTGCCGACAGTGCTTGCCGCTATTGCGAATCATGAAGGGAGCATTTGAGTGGAATGCCTCGACCTTTGCTAACCTATGGCGATGGAAGGAGTGCGCTTTGAATCAAACGGCTCGACTTACGAAAGCCGAGCAATGTGACCTGCTGCGCTAAAAGGCGATTAGTTTTTTATTAACTCTTTACAAATTGCAAAAATTGATATTGCAGCGAAAAATTTCCTGCGAGCCTGTCATACTTCCCGGGAATGACATTGACATTCCCAAATTCCCCACTTTTTCCGGGCCTGATTCGTTGATTAATGTTCAAAGAAAACCTGTCATTGATTGAAGTACTTTGCATTAATGTAAGATTTCTGCAAGATTTCATGGTCTGACCGAAATGTCTCGAGACTGAATCGTTAGGGTGTTTGACAACAAGTGATTGGGTGGTGGCAGACGGGATGGCCGGAGTGTCTTTTCGCCACCTCCCGGCCTTACTGTGTCTGTATTGACAAGTGTACTTGCGTTAACGCCTAAAATAAAATTGTTGTTTTTGTTGTTGATGTGGCCAAAACTATAAGTAACTAATGATGAGACTGTATTGCAGATGTAAGACAAAAATGACATGGTCTCCGGTGTCACGTTGACATGGTCTCCGGTGTCACGTTGACATTGTCTCCGGTGTCACGTTGACATTGTCTCCGGTGTCACGTTGACATTGTCTCCGGTGTCACGTTGACATTGTCTCCGGTGTCACGTTGACATTGGAAATACCTTCTGTAATTCTCACCGGATAGTGATGGCGCGAATTTGCAATCAAACACTTCCATGGCAACGTTGCACAGTAAAGATGAGAAGATCGTGAGACTTAAAAGACTGAGATGATCAAACTTAGTCGATATTTGATCAATAACCAAAAGTCAGCCCAAGCCGGACGCTCTTGTTAGCAGCATATGGTTGAATCACGTTAATGTAAATCTTTCATTGCCCAAAGGCAGTGAGTTGGTCTGAAGATGTACCACTGCACCTCCCTAATTTTGTTTTAACGTGTGGAACTGCATGAAAAAGAAAGTGACGTAATCATAACACTTAAAATGCAATGACATTTCAATATATAGAAAAGTGGCAGCAGTTTACGTGACATCAACGGCTGCAATCAGCAAATACGTGGGAATCGTGTCCAGCAATGTCCAACGCGGCTGGGATGTTTAGTAATTGTTCCCGGGCATTATGTAGCAAGTCCTCGTGAACTCGGACCTAACAATGGGGACAGTTGCTCATGTCAAAAATCGCTAAGTCACAAATTGATGCAAAGCACCTCTTTAGGTTTGTTCCCATGACGTCGTGATGAGCTGACATGTGTAACAAAGAGAGCTGATGACGTCACCTCGGGGTTGAGAAGATTTGCATCATAATCTTGAGAAGACGTCGCCGATGCTCGGACACCAGATCTGTTCAACAAAAAATAGGCATCGTTCGCAAACAAAGCAAAAATCATGGATATTTGTGCAGAAGACCAACCAAAATAAAATCATCACTATTTGTGAAGGACGACTTTTAACCACTTTTCCAAGGATTTTACAATGCATTAGGATTTTTGTTTTGTGACGTCTTCCATCCAACGCCGTAAACAGAAAACCATCCCAGGAAGATCGCTACACTTCTGCTGAACGCTTGACTGCAATCCCAGCAACTTGACACCACACACTCGAGACAATTTTGAATTGAACCAGAAATATGAAAAAAGTTCATATTTTACTAATAATATCCAACCATTCACAACATTAGTAAATCAGATAAGCTTGACCAACCGCTGAAAAGACTGGTCACAACCTACACAGCAGCCAATCACGTTTTACAGCTAGAAGATAACAGCAGGTTGGCTTGTGCCACTCTATCAATCCAAGAAGCAATAGTTTTAAAATGTGATTCTCACGTAATGAAGATACAACAGCTTCAAGCGATAGTGTGTCAAATTCACCGGTAGAAAATGAATTCAATAGACAAACATATTATCTTCCCAAAAGTTTTGACCCTGCGAGTGCAAATGGTAAAACGATCACCTGTTCCAGCAAGTTTGTTTCAGATTAAAACAAATAAATTGATAAACTTTTATCAGTGTTGCAGAGGAAGTGATTTTAAAGATTTTATTGCCTGGTCACCATATGTAAATTGTAGACTAACCTCTTCTGTGCGTATGTACACTTTAATTATTTTTCATACGTTTGTACACTGTGAACAGCCAGTTCAATTCAACAGGACATCTGACAACTTATACCAGCGGTTACAACATCGCGGTTGAATGCAATAGTTCGAACAAGCATGAGAAACCCTGGTTAGTTGACTTTTTACTATTCTTAGCTTAAAAGTATATTTTGCACTTGCTATTATTGCGATCGGAAAGCCCGAGCGGCAAGTGCGCAGAACTTCACACTGTGGCAGCAAGCAACAAGAGTTCACATGCCACGATCACTCTATTATTGCTTGTTCACGCCACGTATATATGGTGTTGTTCTTCGCGCACATTCCGTTCGTGGTGAATCGCACATTCAACGCAACGCCTGCGGAGAGGTTGCAACAGTAAGTAGTCAGTAAGTATATTTCATGTTTCCGAGGATGGAACATCGATGAAACCTAAGGTGATCTGGTCGAGAAAGCACGATGTCTTGTAACGTTTTGCAAAAAGTGATTAAAGGTACATCCTTCAGACTGTTTCACATCAGCCAAGAGGTAATCTACCCTCACACAAGTTAATTTTTTTTCAACATTGCTGGAAACACGTTGTATAAAGAATTCTCCACACTATCGAATCTGGTTTGATAACAATGAACAGAAATGTCTGTTGAAAAAATTCGTTATATGTTTTTGTAAATTGTCGGTGGTGGAATTTGTGTATGATTTTTGCCAATTCACATAGAAAAATATCATTAAAGTTTCAATATCTTTCAGCTTTCGTGCGAAGGAGTTACATGGCATCCGCATTTGCCAGAAGTCATTATCCACAGTATATTGTTTTGTAATACTGACAATGGTTGTAGAACAGAGTTATTGGCTGTACCCCCACAATTAATTGGTAATTTATTTAGACACATTCACCTACCTACATTAGTCAGCTTTGATTTTGCCGAATTTTGCAGGACACATGCATTTTTATGAGACAAACAAGGATAAGCATCATTGGTATGATGTAGTTTCAAAAGCAAAGAAATCAGGAAGATCATTAACATATACTAAATACAAAATTGGCCCGAATGACAGTAATACCTTAAATAATTTGAATGCCAAGCACTATACTTTTCATTCTCACAGCCATTACACTGTACATCCACTCTCTAATTCTAACCACATTTTCTGAAGTCATAAAGGGTGAGAAAACGTAATCACAACAAGTGGAGCTGTTGGCTTTGACTGCTTTAAATAATTTCAAGACCGAAAAATTTAAATGTGTTTGCAAACTGCATTGTGAAAGCCAGGTTATAAACTATAAGAAATTGTTTCAGTAAAACCTTTAGCTTACAGAAGTTTTCATTAAGGTTTGATTATTGAGAATCCAAACCCACCTTGACAGAAGGTTGATTCCTTGCACTGGTGAAAGTTCATTGTTGTGTGTGTTGATCTCGGTTTCAGACTGAAGCTTATCGTTGGCTGCCTGAACAGAATGTCAATATAAAAAGCAGATAGAACTTGCATAAATTTAAATTTAAGAAATAACTTCACGCGGAACAGAAATTCGCATTATTCAACAATCTTCAAACGTTTGTTACACTTCAGACTGGTTTGACACTTTTATCCATCCACGAACGCTGCTCATTTTTGCTCATTATGCCGTTGGATAAACAAAACAAAGCACATTACAAATTTGCGATTATTTTGTCAAATGACTCAATTCAGACAGAAAACCTTCATTTGAACTGGACCAATTTTTGAAAGTTCTGGGAGCAAAGCTATTGAGGTGTATTTCCGTGTTACATAAGTGTATGTTTCAGCACCTTCAAATATATCATTTGACCTTGTATTGTTTGTATTTATTGTAATTATTATCAGTACTTCCCTACAAACCTTTTTATGATCAAGTGTCAACTCTTCAAATTCAAGGGTCAGCAACTTCAAACTGACAATTCTGAAAACTTCAAAGCAATAATTGAACAGCCTGCCTGAGCGCACACCTTCTGCAAATTACAATCAAAAAGGAAATTAAAACAAACAACAGGAATCTAGGTTTTCATGCAAACTTACTTCGTTGGAATCTTTAACATTTTCGTCTCCTTCAACATCTTTGATGTTCACAACGCCTGTACTACGTCGCTTCTGACGCAGCATCCTTTTCTCTCGTTGGATTTTACCGCGACGAGCACTGGGTCCAGCTTTTTTCATAGGAGCACCACTATCACCTGCATCTGCAGATGTGGGGTTTGATGAATCTTGAGAAGGGCTCTGTCTCACTTCTCCATTAACAAATTTTCGTGATATTGCAGGCGATGGTGTGTCTGTCAGAGCAGGAAACATACGGCTGAAAAGAACATCTCAATACACAAACATCGTTTCATATTTGATCACCATAGTCTCTACAGTAAGCCTGGACAACATAAACGAGTCGCTTATTTTAAACATCTGGTGTTCAACCAAAATGCCTTGTTGGGTGAAGAAGTATGTCACCGGCTTAAAAAGGGCCACTCATTAAATGACTTACTTTGTTCTCAAATTGAAATTTGTCTCAAGTAATTGAAAGACTTTGAATCTTAACTGCAATAATACAAACTGCTTGACAATTCTAATCACACCCAAATTGTGGCGTCATAGGCAATTTTAGTGCCAATGGTACAACATGAGTAGAAATCAGAAAACTATAATTTGACTTTGCAACATACTGTCATTGGACATTTAGAAATTTATCAGTTCACAGTATGGTTGTGATGAAGTGGCAATGGGGGCCATTGCAAAAAAATGTCAAAATTAAGACCATCAAAACAGTAATTTACTCTGTGTGACAACTGCAAGATGCACATGATAAAATTATTAAGAATTATGGACTTAGAGAATCTTTGGGATGCCAAACATTAGAGATAACAGCAAAGTTGATTTCACCAAAGTTCTAAAGCCTTGTTATATTTTACAGTACATGTAATTTGAAGTAGCATTTTCAATGACAGATAGCGTAAAAGGAAACTGAACTAAATTATTTGCAACAGACAAAAACAAAGCAAGGTAAATACTCAAAACTATTCTTAAGCCAAGCTGAAAACAAAGTCTGAAATGACATTAAAAATTTTTACCATTTCGAAACCTGCATTAAGTTGATTCACCTGACAGCAAAACGTTGATTCTCAATGACCTGTTATACTGAACCTGTGATGCCACTTCTGATTTTTAACAATATTTTGAACCAGCAGAAGACATCCTTTGCTTTAGATGCATAGAAGCTAACAACCAGGCTGAAGACAATGCAGCCAAGTTTAACACAACTAATCACAAAAGTCAGTATGAAACAGTTTCCACACCTAACCAAATCATGAACAATTCAGTAATCTGTGCTTTGAATAGTAAGTTCATTTAAATTATTTGGGTTCTACATAAGAAGTGGAAGGTCTTAACAGTCCACAGATAAAATAGCAAATTCACTTTTTTTAAAAACATTAGTATCTGATGTTCATTAGCAGTAGATGTGAAGTTGTGCCTGGACCACCCCATTTAGCTCAGAAGTTGCACCCGGACCAGAAGCATTCAGTCAAAACTTTTTAACACAGGTGTTGGATGCATCAAGTTAAAATCTACATTGAGTGGGCTTCACTCTACATGGGCTGATGACAGTGTTCTGCCTTAGCCAAAAAAGAATCTTTTGGAAGCCAAGCCAATGTTTTTAAAAATTCTTTAAAATATTTACCAAGCTTGTTGGCAAAGCAACTGCTTGTTACCCAATACACACAAGCAAATCAACGTCGTGTGACATGATTACTAGTGTGACTTAGGTTTTGGCTGATTTACCACTTGGCTGATTTACCACTTGTCTCAAATTTTAAAACCATTCTCTTTGCTGATGATACTGTTCTTTCACTTTCAGTGAATT
>Ga0210059_1008209_pt1 | contig 16524 bp, 16 predicted proteins | sample Ectturendosymbi2_FD_188042 | JGI IMG/M metagenome (GOLD analysis project Ga0210059, IMG submission 188042) | Ecteinascidia turbinata endosymbiont from Florida, USA - Sample 2 (SPAdes) (version 2) | ecosystem: Host-associated > Tunicates > Ascidians > Unclassified | place: Key West, Florida...
TCCGTATTCCTGGAAAGTGCAAGTAGGGTTTATGAATTCATCTGAAAAGAATTATCACTTTAAGTAACTAATACAGCTGAAGGTCGGAGTCGGATAATCGAAATTGCCCGGAGTCGGATAATCGAAATTGCCCGGAGTCGGATAATCGAAATTTCCAGGAGTCGGAGTCGGATGACGGGACTTCCGACTCCACAGCCCTGGTTAACACTATCCCTGAAAGTGTTTTTAGCCTATATTTTCAAACATTCTGACCGAAATGACTTAATTTTTTTTCGGTCATTTCAAAAACGTTTCTGTCTACGACCGTAAAAAACAGCAGAGCGGTGTGGTTTTTCCACCACTCCCATTGATGGAAAGCCTAAAACGCTTGCAGCAAGTTAGGAGAAAATGATTCCTTTTTAGCTAATGAAGCAAAGCATGTAGTATAAAGTTTTTGAGATTTTAGTGTTAGTTTCAACTCTCAACTGATTTGTTGCAGTTTCAAAAGTCTAGTAAATAGAAATAGGGAGTTCGTTTCAGGCGTAGTTTCGGTTTGTGGGGTTTCAAATTCTCGAAACACTCGGAGCCACTATTTAGCAACCAGTTCTACGATTTTACGCTGATGTTTGTCATCATGTGTTTATTTGGCGAATTAACCACAACGAAGGCATGCTTTGTATTACCGCTTCTTCGCAGTTGAAATACTGCACTGACAATAAAACTTCACCTAATTGAAGAACAACCAATAAATGCTCCGTTCAAATCTTAAATAGATTTTAGGTCCTGTGTGGGCTTTCTATTTCATACTAAGGTGAAAGAAACAACAACCAACTTCTGAATTTTCAATAATTTAACAAATTCTGTAACTTTGCTGTAAATTAGTCATAGTCACCATTCCGCGCGTTTTATTGCTTTTACGTATGAAAAGCGTGGATAAAGATTATGAGTTTCTCCATTAGATGAAAAACCGAACTTGGTAACTATGTTGAAAGAAGTTATTTTAGGAACACCCTTAAGTCATCGGGAATTCAGAACGTGTTGATGCTACATGCCATCGTTAGGCGGTGACCCAAAGAATATATACCGACACATTTAACCGCAAATTCAGCTCACATAAACTTTGATAGCTCCGAAGTATCTTGTTGTAAACATTAAACTTTAGGTCTGCACTTAGTATTTAGAGATTTGCAACAAGGCGTATAGCTTCAAAGGGTGTGGCGATCGTCTGGGGGAGAAGCAATTGTCCCACCTTGTATACACCACTGCTGTGGCCAAATAAATACGAAACAGTTGTTTTGCAAGTGTAAGAGAATGCTCGCTTCTGTAACTGGCTGATCTTGAACGGAGCGTGACGCTTGAGCGCTACCTTGGTTTCTAAAGCCTGTTTGCCAAATGCGCGATCTTCAGTACAGTTTCGTTATGCAGTACTCGATTTTAGCGGTCTACGAAGTGCGAAGCCCATCTCCGCTGCTTGCTCCGGGGGTTCACACGGCTGCTTTACCAGTGAATGCTGCGTTGGTGGCGAATCAACGGCAGCACCGTGCGCGAACCATTAGTCCCCTTGCACCCACTCATCAACGCTGAGCACAACCACAAGGCTGGGCAGGCCGTAAGTACCGTTTTTCAAGTCTGCGGTATGACCCGGCCGGGAATCGAACCCGGCGCACCCGCTTCGGTGGCGTGAGCTCAACCAACTGTACCAGCGTGAAGCCGGTTTTTGTGCATTTGGTTGAGCACGCGCCGCTAAGCTGATAGACGGATTTCAATTTCTGGTCGGATCTTACCGAAGCTTTGAAATACGCCACTAAGGGCCTGTCCAGCAGCGACGCAGCCAGCCCAAAAATTTGGGGGGAGCCAAAAATTGGGAGGGGGGGCAAAATGTTTGATTTTAGGCGAATCACACAATTTTGTTTAGAAAAACGCCGAAGTACAAAATGACTATATTTTCTAAAAATTTGGGGGGACATGGCCCCTTTGCCCCCCCCTTGCTACGCCTATGCTGCCCAGCTTCGTATTCGGCGTTGATGGGAGGGTGCAAGGTAACGGTCCACGCACGGAACTGCCATTGACTCGCTACCAGTGCAGCATTCACTACGAAAGTAGCCGCATGACCCACGGCGCAAGGAAGTGGAGATGGGCGCCGCAGACCACTCGTAACACTCCGAAGAGAATCCAAAGCGAGTATAATGAAACTGAACCTGAATCTTTTCACATCCATGTTTTCAAAAAGATTGCTAAGTTGTTTGCTTTAAGTGTCGAGAATGCGGAGGAAGCGGTACATCCGGGTTAGTGTTTTCTTTGCTACTGCTCTCGGTGTGCGAGGTCATGTGTTATACTAGTGAAAACTTGCCTGAAGTAGCTATGCTGTGGAAGGTTGGCTTCAGTTGTATGCAGAATTACAGACGTTAAAATTTTTAATTTTTAGGTAAAAAGTTACAGATAAACGTTGCTTCGTTTGAACGACTTCCAATCTTTCCTGAGGACATAACATATCTTGCTGTTCATTGGCGAGACGCAGAAGTCATTCCTTTCCGTTCATGTGCACGAGATACCATACTTTTTAATTTGGTCTCAGTGCAGTTGCCATGCATTGATGCTGCGTTTGAATGGAGGCAACATGGCACTTTTAATACATTGTCTTTTGCTTCACTGCGTTTTCGTCGAAAAGGATCTTACTGCAAATGCGAGAAATCATACGGGTTTTTATCATGTTCTTGGCATTATTTGTTGACTGAAAAGCGGCAGAACAACACAACGGGATAAAACCCCGTTCAAAGAAAATCACCACCATCAAAACGAACGCAGAAATAAATACTATAAAGAAACGCGGACAAGCATTATTTGGAGCCATTCATTTTGCGCCAACAGTTCGCACACCACTTGGCGTCTGTTGGCCACAAGGCTTTGTTTCCTTTGCCGCCAGTTGTGGGAACGTGCCACAGAAGACAACGGTTAGCAGTAACGCCGTTCTCCATGCTTGCTTGTGCCGTTTGTCTGTGTTGATTTTGGGATAGTTCCTTGTTAAGGCTCAGTAGCAGTCGATCTGTTGGCGTAATAGGAGTTGTCATTTTATCATCGTGGAACGATTCCTTTGCACTGGGTTTATAATTTTGGTCAAACTTTGCCGCGAACTGGTTGAACACTTTCCATCGACCCCAGTAGCGATCGCCGCCAGAGTGTTCCATATCTTGTTGGCCGTCTTTTAAGCTTTCCAAGTCTTTCTTCGCTTTTATTTGACCGGAAGCGTTCGGATTGAATCTTAATTGCTCATTGAAGCGTATTTCTTGAGCTTGGCGAGGAAGGTAAGTTTGCGGTGTGAGGATTGCCCGTGCTATGCCTGGACATAACACCGACCCGTTGTCTCCCAACATTTTTTCAACGGCGCTCATGACGGCAGATTTATTTGACAGTGAACCTTGCTCGATGGTATATGGCAGCACCTGGGAGTAAAGTAATTGTGTTGAAATATCGCTGAACAGACTTGAAACTCTGCGTTAACATACAAACAGTAGGGTTATTTTGAACTTCATACACGATTTCATTTAAGCAACAAAAGCTACCTGAAGTTGAAAAGATCCTCGTTTTTTGTTGAGAACAAGGCGCAGTCCGGTGCTATATTTGACCAAATCGGGATCGCTAATGAAGTTTGGCTCGATCACCACCAAACGGTCTGTGTTTTTTCCCGATGCTGAACTTGGCATATCTTTGATGCATATTCGATCCTGGTAAAGCTGCGAAAAAGAAGTTAAATGCTTATCATATAGTAACAGCCGTAACGAGATATTGTGTTCAAAGATGGTGACGTCAACTGCTTGTTTGTCGATTTTCGGCTTATGCCGCGCATACCGATACACTGGCTTTTCTGGATATGGGAACAGCACTATATATCGGTCTGTGGGGGACATCATTGAAAAGTATAGTGATCACGTCAGTTTGTTCTGCGTGACTTGCTGAACCAAGTGTAGCTGTCTATAGATCCGAACAGCTCATAGGCTGTTTTTATCGTTAAGCATTTTATCGTTAGGCATTTTATCATAAGCATTTTATAGGCATTTTATCGTTAAGCTGCTTTGTGAATGCTGTGATCGCGATGTCTTCTGTTTTTTAGGCTGTTCGTGGTAAAACCGACGGTCGTTGGATGAAGTGGTTAAACTTCACGTTCATATCATGTTGGCGTTGCGGACACCTTTGCCACGTTTGCCTGCCAAGTAGTTAGCTCGCTGAAATAGATCGCAGTTTTCAACACTGGTGGGCGCTAATGTGTCGCTACGTTGAATCAACTCCGTGGTGACGGCATGCAGTATTTTTCTGAGGTGTTTTGAAAGAACGAAATGATCTCTCCAATTTTTCCAGCGGTCTCTCGAAATGCAGTAGAAACTACCACCATTGAAAATACACTAAAACCTTGCTTTAAGACCATCTCGGTATTCAGGTAATATAGTTGCGGTCTCTGAAAATTTCTTTGCCGTCAGCAAGATCAACCTTCAAAAAAACCCTGACCGTATATGTACATCTGTTTCTTATGTGGAGTACGAAATAATCACAAAATTGATGCCACAGCATCATGATAACATTGACGTTCCTTGGTCGTCACGTTTAGCGCAGGGTAATCAAGTGCTCGAAAATGTACAGCTGCGCATAGTCCTAATACATTTTAATTGAGACTAAACGAAATCGAAGAGAACCAAAGGTTATTTCGCTAAATATGCTTTTTTCTAGTTTTTTACGTTAATTTCAACGCAGTCTGGTAAATTCTGTTTCACAGAAGTTCCGATCCCGTGGGCTAGCGTGTTACCAAAAGTCCTGCTACCAAATATTTTGTGTGCTGCATCGCCTTTTGCATCCGGGTTTTTTTTCGCTTAAACTTTCGGTAAATTTTTGCTGAGACATTTTGGTCACTGAAACATTTCGGTCATTTGTCTCACAGTTGTATTAAAACACGCCATAACAGTGTTTTTTAGCCTATATTTTCAAACAATCTGACCGAAATGACTAATTTTTTTTCGGTCATTTCAAAAACGTTTCGGTCTATGACCGAAAAAAAATCAGTTTTGGATCTCATATTTCGGTTGTATTCCTGGCATGATTGTCAGCAAAACGCAAAATACCAACCAGCAGTATTTCGTTTTCGAGCTTGCTGTTGGCGTAGGCGCGCTTCCTTCGTCCAAGACCATCGCTCTCGTCCGAAAGATCATGAAATTTCCAACCACCTTTCCGCTTTGTGCCTCGCCCTCGTGGAGCTGTTGGGGTAACCGGCGTTGTGGCATTCGGTGAACGACTTTTTGGTGAGGAAGGCTTCTCTATCGACGTCATTACATGAGTGGCTGCACGGAAATGCATATTCATTAGAATTCTGTAAATCTGTAAACGCAACGCAGTAGAGAGTGTAGTAAATGATGAAACGGTTCAATCTTGGTAAACCCTTACGTATATGCGTTTGCGGCCATTGTTATTGGTTCGTTTATGCTTTTGATGCATATTACCCAAGCGCTTAATTAGAAATGTTACAATGTAAATTAGCGCAAATTTTCGGGACGATTATTAATTTGCATTTCGTTGACGGTGATCAGCTATGGACTCCCTGCTTTCAACACGGAATCCGTCTTAAAAATACTTGTCTTCAACGCAATGCATTCATTGACAAGCATCAATTCTAACTCTTGAAAAAAAATATTGCACTGCAGTAAACACGAGAGATTTTGATGATTATACATCGCACTGACAATTTCAGTTGTGAAATATTGTAAACTGATGGTGTATGACCTACCGCTGGGTGATGTTGAACTTGGAGGCATACCGTCACTGCTACTCTCACTTTCACCTCGACATCGCTTCGATGGAAGGTCATAAATCGCTCTTGAGGTGCTTCGTGTGTCGCTTTGTCGGGACAATATGCTGTCCAGAACCACCAAGCGAGCGGCTGAGTCAAGCATAGGCGTCGTTGCCATGGTGGTTGTCACAGTGCTAAGGCTTGTACCTCCAAATACAAGCGCGATCGGGGACGCAGCACTGTGTTTTGACCAGTTCACGTTATCAGTTGCGCAAGGTTGCTCGTTGAACAGGTCCGTTGGTCCAGGTGGCGTGCGTACCATCACATGTCGTTGGTTGTCGTATTGGGCCAACCTCCTTTGCGCACAATATTTCGAGTTGAGGCTGCTTTTCAAACTTAAGTCCGTGGGTCTGGGTATAACTTGACTGTAGTTCCGTTGTTCAATCGTCGTCATGCTGCGACACTTAGCACTGTTTTATTAAAACTATGTAAAACACAGCTGTTTAACCTCTACAACAACACTAGAACCTGGTGAAACACAATACACCATTTATTGCTGCTTAAAAAGTGATAGTTACACGTCATTTATTACGTGCAGACGAGTGGACCTAAATGCACATTTGCGTTGCCATGGGTTCTGTATTTCACCAAATGCTCGTCTCCTCATTGCTTTCGATCGTTTCCGATTCCGTGCGTCGAATGGCCAGAACTGTTGCATTTGCACGCCTCTACCACTTCCGTTGAGGCTTTGCTGGGTTCTTTCACATTACTGTAGTGCAGCTGCTGAATCGTTGACCATATGTTTTGTGCTGTAGTACTTCACTTGTACGCAGATGAGCTCGCGCTTCGTTTGAAATCACTACTTTGTGCCCAAACGAAGCTACTCCTTTACTCAAAGCAACCGACAGCCGGTCAACACGAAATAATATTCTGGAAAGCAATGCCTAAAGCAACATGCTGTTTGAAGATCTTTATTCATCTTGTAGACACATACGGTTCGGCTGTACTGGCGAATTGTTTTCCCTACCACTTTTCGCAACCCCAAACTCAAAACCACGCTCGCCTTAGAATTTATTCCACAAGCATCGATCTTTCGGAATTTCAAAAGTTAGAAAAGAAGTCTGATGAAAATCGTTACTTTTAGCTCTTTTTCCTGGGTTAAAAAGTTGCATTTACTTCTCAGCCTCTATTAAATAATTTCTGTTTACATTACATGACGCTTTTATTCGCGAAATCAAAAGTCAGTAAAATTGTTTACTTTGATGAACTAAGTACACTAGCCTCTTGGTTGTCACGCTTGACGATAAATCGCAAATAAAGCTTGAACGCCATCGCGGTGAGAGACCTTTCATCAAACGTAGTGACATATGTGGCCTGTCGTTCGTCAGCAAGCTATCCATTTTTACAGCTGCCCTTAGGTGCACTTGAGAACAGTGACCCGCGCCGTTGACAAGTTACTGGTACGCTGTCACTTGGAGACTTGATATTGTGCAGTCTTCTACTAAACCATAATTCGAAAAGGATGACCTGTGCTCATTCCGGACATTTCCTGAGCATGTAACCTAGTTTTAGTGGTTAATTATCCACGTAGCATTGTAAAATGACCTTGTCACTGCCTAGGCTTAACTTACATTCACTCTTCCGTTTGCATATCTTTTAACCTTGAAAACTTTTGGTTGGTCTCAGGCTTCGAAGCTGGCTGGCTAGAATAACTGCCCCTGCATGCCGCTATCTGTCTATCGCCCGTTCTTCCAGTATTGACGCTGCGCATTGTTGCGTCATTTGCGTCGCGCAAACCGCTCTGGCTAGTAGCTTTTCCCAAATAAGGGCATGTGTGCGCTGCTCGATAGTTCAGAAAAAAGATCGGCGAGTTAAACGAAACGACGATGCGGTCCATGTTAGGTGCTATGTTTATCAACTACTCATGGAGGCTCGCGAAAACTATTCGCCGTTGGCACAACATAAGCTTATGCTGACTCCACGTGTGATGGTTGGTGTTTTCGAGTGTACGTACCACAGCCGTAGAATTAGGTGTGAGTGAAAACACATGCGTTTCCCGAAGCCATGAAATTTATATACGCTGTCAAAATCATTGTCCATCTTCACTGCTTTCATTGGTGCCATAAACACGGCTGCTAGAATAGATATTTTTAAGTTAGAATCAGTGGTATCGGATGTTTTCACTTAATTTTTTGTTGATCTCTAATTTTTCACTTTTATTAACTTTTTGTCACGCACTGAAATCGTTTTTGCCATAGTAGAACATTCCTTTGTGGCCTTTATATAAAAATTTTGAAAAGAAACTTTTAATTTCATCTTTGCTACAGTGATTAGCCTGTTCGTTTGATTTCTCGTTAAACTTGTGCCAAATCCGCTGAGGTGTGGTAACTTGTCGACACAAATAACTGATTTTAACGAAATTTGGCCATTAACAACCACTTTTTTTATCAAATCGTAATGGACTTTTCATTTGATTCGGCTTTACTTTCCGCCACAACTGAATTGCATTTAAAAAAATTAACTTGCCGTCAAGCATGAAGACATTGCTAATGGTGGGTCACGATCATCTTCGATACCAGCAAATAGTATCGTTGGCAAGCGTACAAAGATGTGGTGACGGTGTGATAAACAAGCATAAACTGTTACAAAACCAATAATTTGGCTTGACTTAAAAATCACTCTTCCCCATGATTGGTGGTGTCAAGCAATTGAGGTTTTCAAAAGGTGTTTTCGACGTGTGTCGCGGCTTTCACACGCGCGGTTGAATGGAGCCAGGTACTAGTAATGGCACAGTCCAACATTTTTTGGCCCGGACCGCCCACAATCCACTACACTCAGACCGTGACCAAGTTTAATATTATCACTCAGACCAAGTTTAACATTATCTGGCCGTACCGCCCATGGCCGGCGTATACAAAGTTTATGCGCATTTCCTCGCCCTTACAAAAAGATTCGTGAAAAGTATGAAAACATTATAGTGCGAATTTGCCATCCTGGTTGGGCGGGCTACGGCGGGCATCAGTTTGCATTGTAAATTTTACGCAGGTATCTAGTTGTAGTTAGTTATTAACACAAAATATGGATGAACCTTGAGTACAAAACGAGAATTGATTGAATGAAAAAGTTGCAAAGATAACTCTGTTTGTTTTTCATTGGAAGTATGTCAATGCCAGAACACATTTAACCTCAAACGTTATAGCACATGCGTTGTTTCAAGGAAACTGTTTGATGTTATTACGAAACCAATTTCACAAAAACAAACTTTGCTTTTTGAGCAAGTGATAGACCTCTGTTTTTTTCAGTCCCTAGCTATGTAACATTCAGGTTTTACCTGAATTCAAAAACGGTTGCAGAATAGTTTAATGGATGCAGAATAATTAGCTTAAAATGGCTATAGGTACTTGCTAATGTTCAACACAAAAACATATGCGTGACAAGGATATCATTGCCAAAACAAATATTCATAACCAGATCATTAACTATTTATAGGCAAAAACACTGCAATGATGAACAGCAACATCAGTGGTCCTCAAACTTGTTTGAGCCGTTACCCAAATCAAGGTAGCGATTGTCTTATTACCTTCAGTATTTTGCGTCGTAAAAAGAATAAACCAGAACAACATTGCGGTTTTGGTTCCGCGTTACCCACCGAAGAATCGTATATTAGCCCCACTTTCGGAACCACTGAGCTACATAATGGCTGTATATTAACCACAAACTTGCAACAGCATTTCCAATGGACAACATTCTTTAAAGAAACTTAGCAAATTGTCTCTTAATGTTTAAGTTCAAAACCAACAAATACTATTGGCCATACGTCACTAATAATTGTGAAAGGCTTCGCGTTTAAACAAAGTTCTCGTTATTTATTAAAAAAAAAAAACTAACCTCATCCACAGAGCATCTTCAGTTTAAATCAGTTCTTTGAGCTGTTTCATACCGCAATTGATTTGAAATTAATTTTAAGGACCAGCCTACCCTTACCAAAAACTGCATCATAAACAAAATAAAAAGCTATGTAATACATAAATAACATAATTTGTCATTTATTTAAAAATTTAAATTTTATATAATTTTTTTTCCTCCATCACATATTAATTTAGCAGATGCAGGACCACACTTAACAAGATTTAACTCCTTTACTGTTTGCCCTGCCAATGTTATGGATCAACTTCAAAATAACAAGTTTTAACCAATGCCTCCTAGATAAGCATTTAGCCAGGAGGCCTTGTTTTAACAGAACAATGAAGACCAACATTCGTCAAATTACTTGTAAAGCAGAGTAGGCCTACGTGTATGAACTAACCATCATAACCAACTCTCACCCAATTATTTATATTATATAGCCTAGTACAAATGAACCAGTTGCGCTGTAATCTTGTTATTACTACAGCCATATCACCATGTTATCTGTGGGTCATGCAGTTGGTTTTAATCTCGCTGTAAAGAAAAACGTTGTAAAAAGTCGTGGATGTGAAAATAACTCGCAATTTATAACAAATCTGCTTTGTGTTAATAGGCCGTAACGACCCAGTAAACTCAAACCGTTAAAATGTTTAGTCACCCGTCCATTCTACCTTAGCGGGCCGCTCGAAACCGGACCATTAGCGGGCTGTTCCATCTCTAGCATGTATCTATGGCAGTGTTATCAAACTTTTTTTAGAGTAAACCCGTGGGACTTAGGTTCCATGCACTGCTGACTCTTTAGAACGATCGTCAGGCTTGTGCATGTGAGATATTTTGAGAAAGCAACTTCATGCAATTATTTAATAACTTATGCTGAGTAAATGGGTGTGTTGTGAACCTGCATAAAGATAATTGTGGACCTCTTGGTATCTGATCCCTATTTTAAGAACCTCTTGCCTTGCTATACTCTCCGCAGAAATTCCACTGGTAGTGGTTTCGATTTATAGTAATATAACTGATGGCAACTTCGCTATAAAATGTTGGGAATTGGGATCTCTGATTTGAAAGCAGTTCGCGATTTGTAGATGGCGTTGTGTTTACTGGACTTCTATAAACAGTGCAGCTAAGCGTATATGTATCAACTGGCTTGAACCAGTTGTGTGCGGAATGGGTGTGACGTTGATCCGCATAGTGCGAATTTTCTTCATTCCTTCATTCGATACTGTGCACAATTACCTCGTTGTTTACTTGCTGGTCATTCAACGCGGTCGTTCTACGGTCATTCATTTTCGTTGGCGGCAGACTTTGTAGGGAGAAAGCGCCACTGCTTTAGACAACATAAGGCATGTGATTCAACTTTAGACGTACTAAAATAGTGTTGACTGACTATGAATGGTAGGGATTTTTTTCTAAATTTAAGTACGCACCACCAGCGACCTCGTGACATGATGGCGGAACTCATGTGTTTGAACTGTTCTTTGTGACACACGACGGGAAGCCTTTGAAATCATTTTTTACTTGTAATGCTATCTAGTTTCACACACCTGCTGTCAGATGCGTTTTTTAAGTTTTTATTCCGGTTTCCGCTTGCGAGACAGGCCTGTTGATTATCTATATGCCTGTATTTGTATTTAAAATTAGGATAGGTGGTTGAGCGGCTGCGTTTATATTCGAATTTACCGTCGCAACTGAAGTCCAAAACATTTTGAAACGCCATGGGAATAAAAAGCGTGCATGGTGAGATGATTATCCGAGCTTAGAAACGTATTCCTGCTGAAAATTCGTTGTTTTTAATTAACGCCCACGCTACGGACAGCAGCAGAAGCTCACCACACATTTCGGTGTCAAACAGTCGAGTACTGCTTTTACCTTGGCGTAGACTTACTCAAAATAATGGGTAGCTGAGAAAACCTTTTCCAACTGCAGTATGATTGCTGTTTTTAAGTAAATGAACCGGCGATTGTTCCTGTTCTAATCATCCGTTGTACAACCTTCCCGCAGTTAGCATAAAAAACGATTTGGTTCTGGTCATTTTTGTAGGGGATAGGTTTGATACGCGATATTAAAGAGGAAAGACATTTTGTGAGAATCTTAGTAAAATTTTTCTGAAGCATGAAGACGAAATTGTTTTGTATCGTATGGTTTTCATTTGGTAATTGGGGGTTAAAGACCTAATTTGACATGCACTTTAAGATAAGACAGTACTGAGGTAACGTTCTGGAACTGAAATTGGTTTGCTTCTTGCGTACGCGCGATCAGTCTTATACCCTCTTCGTTTAGAGCAGCCATTAAATGTTGCGTTGTTGCACAGCAGTGGTGCTCAAACCGTGGCCCGCGGGCCACAAAGCCCTCTGGAGTGGCCCGCGAAGCAATTTTCATTGGAAAGCAAACTTCACACTTTAATCATTTAAGATAATTTTTTAGAGAATTTTGATTGAGATTATTAATTCTTGTGGCCCGCGAAGGGTTTCTGAAAGACAAATGTGGCCCACGAGCCAAAAAGTTTGAGCACCACTGCTGCACAGGGTTGCGGAGTAGGAGTCGCACGGAGTCGGAGGTTTTTGGGTGGAGTTGGAATAAGATTCTTAACAATACTAGGAGTCGGATTTTTTATAATTGAATCATTTTTTACATCGCACTCTTATGTTAGGAATCCTAACTCTTGCCTGTTGAAATGGCACAATTTCTTTAGAAACTCTTATTGAAACAGAGAATTCTTGCTGTGTACAACGATTTCCATTGACTGCTAGTTGCTACAAAATTGTTGACAGCCAAGCCAAAATTCGTTAACGGTTTGTAAAGGAGTCGGAGTGGCTGTCGGAAATTTTGGAAAGGTCGGAGTCGGACATTTTACCTCCGATTCCGTAACCCTGATTGCTGCCTTTGAGAATGTGGATCATTAACATGTTGTACCGAGACGAGAGGGTGATTTTAGGAAGATTGGATTCGCTTAATTATCCCTGTTAAATGTTTGTTTGCGACTTACTTTACAGAGCAGTAGTTAAAAGCCGAGGTGCCGTTCGATAGGGCTATGTAGTTTTTTCGTAAGATTGATCTGATTTTCAAATGACTAAGCAAGTATCTTAATATGTCGGTTGAGGTGATATTGTTTTAGTGCTTCAAGTTTGTTATATGGTTGTGAAAAATTTATGAAAATTATTGGTCCACGTTGTAACGTGGGCAATGCTGATGTGACTGCTGTGGAAATAAATTTGATCACCTGTCGTGCGGCTATTTGATTTTTAATGTAACCGAAGAGATTCTCTGTGAATCATCCGGCTTGAAGTATGGCCTCGCGTCTTTTGAAAATAATTGCCAGCATTGCACGATATTTGCGGACTCCCTCATTATCACTCTTTCTTTATTTTATTTTTGTTTTGTTGTTTTTACTTACTACACGTCAAAAAACTTCAAATGAGCGAATGAACTGTGCCAAGAAAAAATCTCTACTCGTGACTACAGCTTTGCAAAGTTACTCGTGCGTTTCAGACCATATACGACTCTTACGGCTTGGACCGAAGCCTCTCGGGGTTTAAGTCACGTGCACATTCTTGTGCATACTTCCACGTAACAGCGCCATACAATGCTGAGCATAGATGCTTGTAGGGTAACATGTGAGCTGCAGCATTATTACAGCGAGATCCAGCAAGCAGTAACGCGTGCTGTGTGTAATTTGCGTTTACCGATATTGTTCAACTTCGAAAGTGCTGTTGTTCAACTCAACGCAGGTTTTGAATCAGTTCTCGCATGGTAGTGTTCAATAAACAACCGGTTGCCTTCCCATTTTTGGCCCCCACTGCTATATTTTTGTCGTTTGCGGAAATGATGAAGTATACGACCATTATTGCGTGGCTTATCAAAACGGGCGTTGCAATTTTTCAATCCTAAACCCCAACTTGTATTTCAACCAAAGTATAAATTACCGATTCTTGTTGCGGTAATTTTTACGAAGAAAAACGTGATGTCTCGGAAGAACCACTGTCGTTGACATTGAACAGCATACGCCTCATGTTCAGGGGAAAATACTAGAGATGTGCGGATCTGCATTTTTTGAAATCCTGATCCGAAAAGATTTCAGATTTTTTGAATCCGATTGTGATCTGCAGACAAGTTACATTACATAAACTAACACCATGTTCGTTTTTTACACCTTGATAAATACACGTAGCATAAATACATACATTATTTGCTGCCACAGTGTTCTAACCGTGTACACCAATTAGGTACATTACTAATATACTTCAATACGAACTTGACCACTCTGCTGATGAGACAGAAACGAACACGTCAGAACATCACGTGCTAGTTTCCCAATCGCATTGAACACACAATATTCCACTTGTATGTCTGTTATGCTTCAGTATAAAATGGCATTTCATGCATCTAATAAACCCAACTTACTGTCCTGTTCGCTTATCATAAATTTGCACAAAAAGTTTCCATGTCGCCTTTTCGTATACAAAACTTCTCTGTACCTGCTCTGTTTCAAAGCAGACTTTATCTCCTCTTTCTAACCACTCATGATGATGATATATCAAAAAGTTTTCTGCTAGCCTAATACACTACGGCCAAAGTTCATTCTGCAAAGAATTTCAAATCTATTCAACGGTAATTCTGATTCCACGTCTATTAGGCTACCCTTTATTTGCGTATTCACAATTTATGTATTACAACGCGCAGATGTGCATTCTATAGTTTACACCTGCGCAGAGCAATGCTATTTCGCTACCGTGTGCGGTCAATGTCTAGCCAGTAGTCACTCACAAGCACTACTAGTCAGAATGACCTAACGTAGAAGTATGAATAATCACAGCAGAAAGTGGGCAGTGGGTATTCCCAAAATTTGGTCTCTGTGCAGACTGAAATTGAAGCTCAATTGATGATTCACATTGGGGTGGAAATATTTTAATGCCAGCATGATTATTTCCAATTTTAGTAGTTGTTAATTTCTTGTTTGAAACCCAGCACTTAGAATAAAGCAAAAAAGAGAGTCCGGTCCTGATCCTGTATTCAGTGAAATTTGAGATCTGGCCCTGATCCGGATGCTTTTACCAGATCCTGATCTTGTGAAGATCTCTGGTGAACACCTGTCAAGGCTGGCATAAGAGGCCAACGCCATTCCCGTCACCAAATCAGAATCACAAAAGTATATTTCAAAGCTATGTACGATCAGCTCCTTCGCTTATATTGCAATGTTCATTCATTGTTATTCATGCAACAATGATTTCTGGTCAACCGATCAGCGTGCGTTGGAATTGTCACCTCGCAGGTATCAAGTGATGAAGTAAACGTTGCTTTAGCTGCAATTTACGTTCTAATTCGCCGTTCTGCATACAAGGACGTTGTTCTGGCGGAATGTTTTGTTTGGACGAGGTTTTTACACACACGCACTTCTGTCATGTTCGACCGAAAGCTGGCAACGTTAATTTTATTTGAACTTGTGGTTTCAGCGTTGGTCGAAAATTCAGCAGGCTCAGCGCAGGGTAACGCGAATTCTTTTAAATTTAGGGCAGAACATGCCCTATTACACATGGTGTGTAGCAAGCGGAGGAGAATGCAAAAACCTAATGATCAGTAGAATCGTTGATTGCAACCAGCTGCATTGCAGCAAACCCAGCGCAGCGCGTACTTTACTCTTCGTCTGTTGGCGCAGTACAAAACCTCTGATTTCCGTCGTTTGAGGTCAGCCACAAATGTTGCAAAATCAAGTTCACGAACCAATGAGCGAAATGGGTAGCTCTATGGCAAAACGAACTAGTTTTTCACGCAATTGCGGAAAATGGAGTGACACATGCACGCAATTCCAAATAGTCTCCACGGATATGACCCAGTCGAATCAATTAACGGTTGAAAACATCACATCACCCAAACGCGACATTTAAGTCAATCTTATTCGCAGAAGCAGTTCTAAAGCGCCATCAAAACATCATATAAAATTTTTAAAAAATATTCGAAGAAGCACTAAAATTGAGGCGACTCAACCAAACAAAAGAAAATTATTTCACCGGTCTAAACCGACGTAACAAAAAAGCAATCCGTTCAGAGCTTTTTTGGACCCGACAAATAACACGATAGCAAAGGCATCAAAATTGGAAGAAAAACTGCGTCCCCCAAAGCGTGACAAGGTAGTTGACCGGCTGGTTTGGGCTACATCATTTTCCCACCTGCTAACTCTATCAGAGAAAGAAACAAATCTTAAATGCAAAGGCAATGATTATATCTACAAAAGACCCACCACAACTGGGCTAAATTAACCTATTGCATTACAAAAAACGAAGATCAGGTCTTTGCAAGTACTGTGCACTGTGCGGTTGCCATGGAAAACACAACAAATCCATGGTCTCAACTGTTTTACATGTCCAGGCAAATTATGAAACTTTCTCGCTGAAACAAAACCTGACACGTGTAAACTACGGTATATATGTGGCGACTTGTGTGATATGAAATCAGCAGTATGCTGACCAAACGGTAAACCAATTTTCCAAGAGATATTCATCGCACTGTGGTGCTTGGAACAAATCACACATGAGTGTTTACAAGACCAAAGAGCCTTATCGCGGAACTGTACAGTATATAACGACATTCTAAATCAGGTGTGGGGAACCTATTTACTATCAAGGTCGCATGAATTGTGTGTTTTCACTGGCGGGCCACAAAATCAATGCCACAAAATCAATTAATTTTATCCTAAAATTCTACCTTTATCCAACTATCCAACTTTATCCAACTCAAGACTACAATCAAGTCTTGAGTTTGTTTTTTCTCTGCTGTTACTTCAGCCTTTCAACTTTTCACCTGTAAGCTTTGCTTGCAATTTTCAGGACTGAGGATGCGTAATTTTACGTGAAATCGATTTCCTATTAAAAATT
>Ga0210059_1008210_pt1 | contig 16522 bp, 11 predicted proteins | sample Ectturendosymbi2_FD_188042 | JGI IMG/M metagenome (GOLD analysis project Ga0210059, IMG submission 188042) | Ecteinascidia turbinata endosymbiont from Florida, USA - Sample 2 (SPAdes) (version 2) | ecosystem: Host-associated > Tunicates > Ascidians > Unclassified | place: Key West, Florida...
CGCTACCAACGAGGCAGCCTAGTCGTTGTAGGAGTACTGTTCTAACTCCCGACTAAAACTGCCTGACATTTTAAGTTGCCAAGCCGAAGCAAGGCGTTTGGCTCTTACCACTTTGATAGTTCGTTTCACAGATTTCCTGGTGCACAAATCTGTATTTACAAAAGGCTTCTGATTAGCAGCAGCGGAAAAGCTTTACGATGGCGCGACAGCAGAAACAGCCAACGTGGTCCGTGCGCTAGCGATACACAACTCGTCTCACTGAAAGCGTGGTGTCCACGCCGATGGACAAAACCGAATGCAATGCGAATCGAGGTCATGCGCGGACACACGAAATCCCTTGACGCGAATGACAAGTTGATACAAACCAGATCTCATGAACGGGATACAATAGCGAGTAGGAAACGGCAAGTCGTAATGCGAAAAGTTAAATCCACTATAAATGCAATTTGAGACCATTGGAGTTAAAGGCGATTAAAGAACTTCGTTCATTGTCAGACATATTGTTTATAAAGGCCGATAAAGGGAACATGACAGTTTTTATGAAGAAACAAGATTATGACGAGAAACTCTTTAAAATGCTAAGCAATGATGAAACGTATGAAAATCTTAAATCAACGCACTCATTCATGGTTATCGCATCTTCCATTCGACAACAATTCACTACTCACTGTGTTTGTGAAAGCATGTTTAGTCATAACTGATAGACAATTTGCCATCTCTAGTGTCGCTTTATGAACCCTAAGCACTTCCCAAAGGGCACGGTCCCCACTTTAAAAATTGCTGGCCTGCACTGACCAAGAACAGGGATCCAGCAGTTGAACAAGTATTTGTAATGAGATGATGCAACTCTTAGTGGCTATCTTTGTCACTACCACTGCCATACATTTATAAAACTTGCACAATTTTATATTTGTTGTTGTGATTGTATCACCGAGCATGTATTCTTGGCAGAGATAGAGCAAAATGAAACAAGGTTAAAAGCTGAAATAGCGTTTTTACCGTACAAATTTCATAATGGCGCAAGCCAGTATCTTTCATGTTAAACTGCTTTGTATCACTATCCATTTGGTAGGTCTTGCAAATGCAGTTTCCATAAAATGTAAGTTTTTTATATGGAAAAGATCCGTGTAAGCTTTACCCATTTCAGGAAAAAGAAATAATGTGGAAATATTAAAAAGCATTAATTTGAGTTACACTTTCATCGTTCCTCATTTTCTTTTCCTCATGTCTTCCAATCGCTACGGAACATTTACAGATGAGTAAGTTATACGTAGAGTTATGTTTTTGTTTGAAAATGCGTGTTAAATATTTTGTAAAGAAAATTTGTATTAAACCTGAAATGGCGCTTTAACTTGTATTAAATTTTAAACTTTTTAAACAATCACCCAGATTTACGACTACGCGTTATTGTCTACTTAAAGTGTACGACAATCAAAGGTAGCTGTAATATTAAGCATATATGAATTGCTCTTTTCTTTGTTTCACATGAAAGAGTGTTGATAAATATGTAAAATAAAAACTAAGTTGAAAGTATGAGTATAGCTGTTTGACGATTAAAACTTGCAAGCGTGTCTATTTTTCATAGTTATAGGCCACAAAGACTGAGATCATTGTGGCCTATAACTATGAAAATTTTTTTTAACACGACGCACTTTTTATTGACACTGCATTAACTTGAGATGTGGTCATGCAAATGTTTCTGCACTGCTGTAGCTTCGTAAACCCTGGTGGCGCTGAATTATGTCTTAGCCCCTCAGCAAGCACTGTATTGGCAAAACTTTGAAGTAAATGTTCACTATTCTCTATTATTTTTTACTGTATTATATTTGTACACTAAACGAATCAGTACAACTTTTTGTGTGTTGCCTTGGTGAACTCTGCCAGTACAAAACAATGGTTTTGTCACACTTATTTTCAAACATTTTCTTCCATTTATTTTGTAGGTTTATAATGTTCTCCCAAGAGCTTGTCCAGTCGCATGCTACAGAGCATATTCAACCAATTGATTAGAAAATTCCAGACGTTTTTCTAGAGTAGAGACTTCTTTAAAAATAACAAGCTTTCGCAGTGTTCTGCGTGCATACAATTCAAACCTTCAGCGATCATCTTTCTTTCAATTACAAAATACGAATCGAGTGATTATGTTATCCAAGTAACAATAGCAATTTTTAAGCTACGCTCTGATCATTATTTTTATCAATGTTGTCTTCTGGGATTGTCCAATATTCATTCAAGGTAATCCTGTGACCACCAACCTTAATCTGTTGTCCTAAATATTCGTGGTTGTCTTCTAACCAATGCCCTTATCAATGGGATTGCGATTCTGACAATCACATGTCAGTACTACCAGTTATACCACTGTTTTATTTTGAAAACCAGCACAACAACAATATTCAAATATTCTTGTGGAATTTCGTCAGGCAACAAACCGAAAATTGAAAGATAACCAAGAAATAAATTAACACTGTAATCAGCCAAGGTAAAATGATCAGCAAAAGTATCGTCCATACCTGCAGCACGATCCAGAAATAATTGTATGTGTTAATTTCAAATCATTCACTGTTGCTCATAAAATTAACAATCGTTATCAACTTTTCATCAGAAAAGTTGTTTAGCGTAATGCTGGGAAGTCTAGTAAAAAGAGAAGACAATTCTAACTACGGCTTTCTGGTCGTGCTAAACTCAAAAAATAATTTAACGTGCTGAAAGTTGCAAGTATATTCATTTAGAAGTCAACAGAATATTTTAATCCAACATGCGCTTGTACATGTCAGTTTTCTTTATAATGTTGACTAGATTTTGGATTGATTGAGGTCATATTTTATTGTAAAAAAGCAACGATACCTGAATTAGAACACACCACACTGAAATTAATGCCTTTTGGCGTTTAATTCTTCTATTACATGAGGCTTGTCTTTCACAGAAATATTGATGAAGCTTTGACAGATCTCTTGGATGAAGAACCAGAAAGATATTTTCGCTGCAAATTACATATTTTATGGTGGAACAAGGGCAGAGCTATTGTCTTGGATGGGCCACACACTAAAAGGCGGATCGAGCTTCCCAACAGAGAGAGCTTGGGACAAACTTTCGATGGCGACATAGCAGTCGTTGAGGTTTGCTGGTAGTTCTTTATCGTTGAATCTGTCACATTTTGGATTTCAAACCTATTTCTGACCTACATTACAGTTACACGGGGCATTTAAAGAGAATGAACCATCGTTTGGAAAAGTCGAAGGAGTTATAGAAAGGTATTGTGGAAAGTGGTGTAGTGGGTGGGAAGGAGGATGATAGAGAATTTTATTCCCCGGTGTTTTGAGGAACGGATGGCATTACCTTAGTTTTTGTGTGGTAATGGTTAATTTTTATAATCATTTATTGCAAAATGTTCAACACAAATATTCTTATCCATTTCGACTGTAGCATAGCACATCCGTTTTTAACAATGCGTTGCTCCACTTCTAGCTTTGGTACTATCTCTCTTATTGTAAACAATGTCGAGTTATTTGCCATCACCAGCAAAGACTTAATGAAGCATTGTCCATTCTGCAGATGCCAAGATGTTGGTTATCAAATGTTTATTTGCAAAACTGACAAAAACAGTACAAAGCTCATGTGTCCCGTTGATTCAAGGAGCACAAAAATCAAAGTTATCACGCACAATGGCTGGGACAGTGATAACGATATGGTTTCTCTTCTTCAATTTACGGATAATTACTCAGGTGAGGCAAGAAATAGGTATGGATTTTGTACAATTTCAAAGAGTGGTTTGTAACTTTTAGGTCCTTTCATAGTCTAAAATGACAATGACAACAAACTTCTTACCTTTCCTGGAACAAAATTTCAAAAAAGCAATGTCACTTACCATATCGCATATGCAAATTTATCAGATTTTGAAAACGAGCAATCTTCTCATAATGAAAATCACGGCTAATGAAAACGATATCAAAGACATATTACAAATGTTTCGATAACCCCTGTTATCATCATCAGTGCATTGCACATTTGTTTCAGAATGAACACTTGCGCTGTGCTTAAAAAACAGTACTATTTGAAACGTATCGTATATAGCACTGAAATTGTTTTAAAACAGCTCCGAACGATGTTCTTTCTGTAAAGTTTACTATTTATTTTGATCTTATTTACAACATTTGAAAGCGAAGAATCTACCACCAAATCGTCACGCATGATATAATCCTGTGACAAAATTCGCATCACCACTAAAAATGAAACCAGCAGACAACACACCATCGAAACATAAAGCGCTCTTTGCTCATAAATCCAACTTTGAGGAAGCAAGTTTTGAAAAGTCTCGGCTTTTAATCACTGCACTGTCAGCTTTATTTTGATTATAGCGTTTATAGTGAAATGGTAACGAATTTACGAATTATGGAAGCAATGCATTTAATACTTTTCAGCAATATGTGGCTGTCATACTCGCACCCTCTTGCGAAATTTCCACGTCCCCCACTTTAAGAACCCAGGCTTTAGAGAGAATCAAGTGATATTTTGAAGATAACTAGTCGCAGATTAACAATAGGCTAGCAGTAGGAATTGGTCAACCAACAAAGGGGAGAAAAGAGATAGGATGTAAGGCCTTAAGATAACGATGACATTTCTTCAGCTCACTCTCTCGGCTTACTTAACTTAGATCTCACGCAAGTCTCCATCATATCCATGCAGTATGTGTTAGAAGCCTAATACGAAGAAGCATCTGGGTACAGCATTTTTAACAACAATTTAACTTTTGTACTGTAATTTCACTCTTTGGATGACCCCTGCCTTGGATGCCCGGGGCCGTTGCCCTGTTCACCCCCTCTCTGCACGCCATTGCATGGAAACGATACAAAATGCTGCATTATTGTGAAAATATAGTGTTTGTGGATATGACAGAAAAGTTCTAAGTTTGGTAGAAGAGTTGCCGCGGCAACGATGGGTTTGCTCTGACAAAATTTCAAACGGAAAAGCATTTTACAGGTCTCGTGCTTTGGTTACTTGAAACATCAGCAAACGAAACGTTGCAACGTTGCCGCTTAAGCCTTAAGATGGTGTATTAGATAAAGCTGCTTCTTGCAGACGGCCTTGTATTTGAAAGTTGAATATTTAAAACTGTCTGTCATCAAGGTTTGGTTTAACCTCAGGTTCAGGTGTTTTCTGCAGGCAGCTCTGAGTTTTGACCGACATGTGTGGATTGTTCGTCAAAGGCTGTTTATATTGTCTTGCACGTAACCATAGGCAGGGCCGGCTGGCATGGGGAATGCCAGTGAGTTTGTGTGAGAAGTGCTGAAATTTGATTCAAGCTGCGTTTTCCTGAGATAAGTCGAAATTACAATCTTGCAAAATAAATTTAAAGCTTTCTTTTCTACTGTACAAAATATTTCTCACCATTAGCTAGACAGCTTGCAATGCACATTGCTTTAATTAAAAAAAGCAAACATCAATGGTTGAGGATAAGCTTTCGATCACTAATATAAGTAGTAATAGAAGCGGTTTACGACCAAGATAGTACGGAGTTTCGAAGGAGCAGCCAAGATTTCCCTTGCCACCTACCCACGACCCATACTTTTCATAATTTTGCATTATGATGTCATTTTCAATATTTTTGATATTGTTTGACATATTTGATTGTTTTGATGATTTTCATATGTTTGTTAGTTTTCGTGTTTTTCATTTTTTATCATTTTTACATTTTTGCGTTGTGGTGATATTTTAACTTTTTAAACTATCATTTCTTAACCTTTTCTCTGAGTGTTGGCTAGTGCCCCCCTTCAGATTAGCTTAGCCTCCCTGACTGAAATCTCTAGTTACGCTACTGCAAACAACAACTTGAACTTTGAAGTTCTTTGTGAAGAGCCAAAACCAATGATAACGGTTCGTGGTATTTAACAGGCTCAATGATAACGATACATGGTATTTGACAGGTTTGTGTACCCCTGAAAATAGTCAAATTATACCTCAAGGAGCAATGATTCCGGTTTAAGAACCATTCGTCTGAAGAATGTCTGACCTTCTAACTCAACATTTGCAAGGGTCTTTTCTCTTAGAAAAAGTTTCTAACTAGATTGGATCAAAAATGTGGATATGTATAGAGGATGTTCCAGAGCTGGATTTTCCCCTTTTTAATAAATGTTTCGGCCGTGGATTGCATTTTTATGCTGTGATAAAATGCAGAAATGAGGATAAAAATACTACCAAGGCAGCTTTCTCCTGTAAAAAAAACGCTCAAAGAGAAAGATCTGCGAGATCTTGGAAATCACACTCATACAGTTGATATAAACTAGGATGTAAAATAGAGTAATATACATTTACGTAGTTCTACCTAAACTTTGCGTGGTGGAGGTGGAAAGTGGAATATATCTGTTTAACAAAACGGCCATATCAACGTGAGAAACTCTTATGAACAGCACTGACCAAGACGAGCCAAGACGGTCTTCGTAACTGCATTTTCACGATGTAAGTGGTCTAAACTGGACGATAATGCTACGTCTACTGAAACAGCCTATTTTTCATTCACTGACATTTTAGGCAGGTTGAAACTGAAGAAAAAGGTGAAAGCAGAAGACAACAAACTGTTTTGTGTCCGATGCTTAAAATGGAATCAAGGACAAACCTTTCCACTTGGATATGCTGAAGATGTTTATTCTTTCAAGGAGCCCAGCACTTACAAAAAGATTTTCAATGTGCCCGGGCCGTTTCCGTAAGCTCATAGCTCTGCTTATTAATATGTTTTGTTTGCGCAGAGGTTTTATCTAGTTTATTTTAATCCTGCAGATCCTTCATCAGAGAAGAAGCTGAGTTTCTTAAACCTCATGAATCCAGTCGTTGCAAGGATGGTACGCACCTGTATACATTCACAGTTGATGAAGCAAACACTAAAGTTTTTGACGACGCTCTTAGCATACAGAAATGTTTGAAGCATGATGGCTGCTGGGAGGTTAGATAAATGTGATATACACATCCTTTATGAAAGCTATAGCTTTTGTCCAACTCATTACCTGATATAAAGAGAGTGCATTTTTATAAAGTGTGATTCTGCACAATATTGTGGCCAATGTACAGTAGATGCTCAATTCTCCTATACACTGAAATTTGTTTATTGTCTTACTTATGCCATCTTATGCCATTGCAAAGAGACTTGTTCTTCAATAAAAACTGCAATTAACGTTATAGGTAATTTTCAAATGTTTTTGTTTCGTAGAGGCTTATGCAACAAAACGTTGTTTTTTGTTTAAATTGACGTAATTTCAAAATTCTTTGATAATTTCATTGTACTTATAAAATCACATACATGTATTTTGATTGAGACACCACGAATCATAATAAATATTAAAGCATGTGTATAATTTAGGAAACGTTGTTTTGTGTATTATGCTCAAGCAACTTAAATCAACCCCATACAGGTGTGGATACATATAACAAACCTTGCATCAATCATCTCGAGAGAGAGTGGAATTGATAATGAAGCAAAAATGCGAGGAGTAGCTTTTTATGGATGGTCAAAAGGTGCGTCAACTGCATGAAAGGCCATGCAGTCTGGCAGCTCATTTTAACTGGATATTTCCAATTCATTTTTCATTCCAGCTTAATGATTTACCGATATAACGGTGGTTAGTTTGGATTTTTAGATAGTACTGATTTTTTAGTTTCTACAAATGAGAATAATTAAACAACCAACTATAAACTTCCTGATAGTTCATCAGCAATTGTCTGGTCTTGACCACGGTGAACATCTAACGGTGATGAACCTCATTTCCAAAAGAATCAAATTTTAAAAAGAATCACCCTTATTTAATAGTTGTCTCAGAAACATAGAAACAATATTTTCTTGCAATCTTTACAGGTTCACAACAAGGTCTTATGGTTCCCAAAGAAGTTCTTTTACAATGTAGTCTAACAGAAAAAAATGAAAGACTTGCCGTATCAGCAGTGTTTCATTCAAGAAGGATATTTGCCGAAGGTTTGATTTTTTGGGTGACTGTACATGCATCTGAACTGAAACATAGGCCTACTGCTTAATTTGTTGATAAGCATGTCTTACAATTCAGGTGATTCTTCTGCAGTCTTGTTGACGAAAATCAAAATATCAAGGAACTTGTATTTTGGGGAAGTCCAGGAATACATATATATGCGCAACAGCCAAGATTTTAAAACAGGAACAGCTATGAATATATCTCAGCAGATATGTAACTCTTCAAACACTGTTGAATTTTGTAGTTTACACAACTTCAATAGTTTTGATAAATTGTAACTTTTTTACTTTAGACCAACTTTGGAAAGTGTTTTGGAAGTTGAGAATCGCTCGTCTTGGCACAACTGCTCTTTATCATCAAATGAATTTGTCAGATTATTGCGATATATCAAACAAAATTCTCTCTAAAGTTCTAATTGAGGAAGCCATGATAACAGCAAACAGAATTTTTGCCAATTTTCTTTGCAACAAGGTAATAATACGCGGGAGCGTTGTCTTCATTTTCATTTCAAAAACAAGTATTTAAATGTGCATTTCACCTTGACTGCAATGAATTTTTAAAGTCGATGGAATTTATCGGAAGATGTCAAGAACCACCCAGTTCAGTTGTTCAAAACTCGAGTGCTTCTGGTATTTGGCACGCTATGGGTTTGTCCATTTACCAATCATCATGCTTCAAAGAAGTAGAAATTCCCGAATGCAGGAAAAAACAGGTAAGTAAATTGTTCATCTTAGTGTACACTCTATTAATATTGCTGCTTTGTTACAAGTAACGCGTGTTCTAATCTAGAGTGTAATCCTAACAATTTCATCCACTGAGCATTTACTTGCATTACGAGCATTTACATAAAGTTTGAGAATTAGATTTATTTCATTTTAAGCTATGAACAAATTTGAGGGAGTTTAAAAGAAAAATTTATCCAAATGATACATTTGTAAACAACCGAACTGACGCTCCTTGTTGGTTTGAATGTTTTATCTGGGTAACTGAATATATCAAAGACGACATTTTGTTTTTGCAAAGTATATAACACCAAATTACTCCTTTCAACTATGTCAGTGGCTCTTAACCTTTTTTTTTACATATTTTACCCTTTCATAAAACAAGATTAGCAGGTTCACCCCCAATACACTCAATGGTGCTCATTTATTGAAAATACAAATGATTTATATAAATTGACACTTGCTGCAATTTATGGTTCAGTAAATTCACCCCATTGGAAGGTGAAATTTACCCCCAGGGGTAAATTTCCCCAGGTTAAGAACCACTGATCTATGTGATGCTGTCGCATTAGCATGATTTTGGCCTGTGCAAATTCACAAAGTGGCAGACCGTTTTGATAAACCAGTTACTCAAGGTGTGATGCTATTTTGAATGAGCTTCATATTACTTTTAAAATATTCTAGTGACATAAATCTAAAAATGAAAGGTTTTGGCTGATTGAATTCATTGCAAACCGAGCATTTGTGGCAAAGCAGTAAGGTCTGTTTGAACATGTCTGTGGTATCGCACGTTTTCGTGAAAAATAAGTACGTGTAGACAAGGATTCAGCAGATTTAATATATTCCGCATTTGTTTCGCTTGTGTTAATACAAAAAAGTCTTCTACGGTACATGATTTATTCCTTCAATAACAGTGTTTTCAATAAACTTGATTCTGGTTTCTTGCAAATTTTTGTTAACGTTTGCATTTCATTGCGACATCTCTGCAGTAAATAATCGCCGTCAAATAAATGACAATGCTTAAGACCCAATTCCTTTTGTTAAACTCGGTCAAAAGGTTTTAGTGGCAAACTACGAGCCCATTGTGGGTATTTTTGGGAAAATATTTATTACTTTTGTAAGTTATTTGCCCGCGATATGAATCACAATTTGGAAATGCTGTGTTGGAAATGTAATGTACATTTTCGAAATGCCAGCTCCCTTGCACAAATATAAAGCCCCCTACTGAAGACGTTCTGGCCGGTGTTCTGATGTGGGGTAGACCCTGACCTTGAGTTTGAAGTAAGAGAACTTATTGACGACTTCAAGCGGTGAATGTTTGATGAAAATGCATGGTTGTTGGGGCGCTCCAAGTGACATTACGACAGTTGTCCGCAAGATGAAGGTCACGCCACCGTCAGCGCAGGTCTGAGCCAAGAGATCACACAGGTTTTGCAGGTGCGTCTCAGAGTAAGCGACTAGAGCAGTGCTACCGTCATACAGCAGTTCGCCAATCAAGTCTACGCCTGGTTTTAGTTTTACGCGTAGCCGGGAAATGTTGAACTATCCGCCGATTCTGTGCGTGTGGAGCATGCCTCCGTGTTCCTCGTGGATGAAGAGAGCCGAAATGAAGATGCCAAACAGCGTGAAAGGCAGGATGCGGTCTTGTTTGACCTCTTCGCAAATCGGGAAAGTTGCGGACTTGGATTCTTTGAACTGGACTGTGGCCGTCATGTTGTCGTGGTAAGCTATAAGAATGGAAAGTAGCGTTTCGAGGCAGCCCAGCAGTTCGAGACTCTATCAGCGATCTTCCGAACTCTGAGCAAGAGAGAACGAGTATAAACCTTACTGGCAATGTACAGAATCAAAATGCTACGATTGTTGTTGAAGTCCTTGCAACCGCCCGCGCCGTATGGACAGTAATAATGTTAGTGTCTCTGAAATTGACGGATAGGCAGCACGTTATCCAGAAGTTCATGAATATGTGGAAGAGAACCATACACAAGAGTGTATCGTCGCTTTTGAAAATCCTGATGCCGTTTTTTCCTGGGGTTGCCTATTCTTGAGACTTCTGATTGCAAGTTTCATTTATATGGTGACGGAGCTGCCCAGTTTTTGAAGGATAGGCAACTTCGGTCGAATAGCGGGCACATCTGGAGTAGGCGCTGTCCATTTCCGTTCATTTCACTTTCACCAAAGCGTTCTATGACAGAGCTCCAAGAATCGTGCCTTGAGGTCTCGCAGAAACGCTATGTTGTGACCAGAGGGAATAACTGACAGAGGATTACGGAACTGCTGATAGAACACGTCCTTATCGTCGTCAGACGCCAGAAGCCACGACGCGGATGCTGAGATAACCGTGATGTATTAACCTTTAGTGGCATTCTGATCGCGAAACTTGGCTCTGTCCAAGCAAAATAACCACATAAAAAGGTGACAGCTGTCGTCCATAAGGTATTACAGTTGTTGTGGAATGAAAATATGAGTGACTTTTGAAAACGATGATGGAGTTTTCTCCTTGCACAGACATATTGTTGGGGAAGCCTGTGCTAGAACTCAACATCCGTGTCCTCATGTTGGACTGGAACCTCACCAAAGACATTCATGATTTTTTTATATAACATACGTTTCGGAAAGCTCTTTCAAATGCTAACTTATTTTGCAGGTTGACCTAAAATCGATATCTGTGCGGGAGAATGTGAAAGATGCAATTTGCAAAGAAATTGATGCTGGACATCACGAAACTGCCATATTGCTGATGTGTTGTGATGATCTTCACCCATCATTTCTACCCGGTGTTATGAAGTAAGTCACCTTGTTTTGTTTCAGCTTAGAAAGTATCTGTTAGCACTGTGAAACTCATGCTATTACGTAACGTATGTTTTATATTTGAAAACTGTGCTCCTCTTGAGATGGAAAACAACCGCAAAAAGTTCTACCAATTCACAAAAGTTGGCAAATCTTATAACTGTGCCGAATGTATGAACTTTGAAATGTTTTCAAAAAACCCAAACGATCAATTAATTTGTAGAGGGTCAATATGTAATGGCCTGGTTGGTGTTAAATTTAGGGGGTCATCTTCAGACACCAGCTAATGCCATAAATATTTTGTTTGTTTTTTGTTTCACACTTGACTTATTCCGCACACTTAACACGATGTACGAGTTACGTTTGCTGAACAAATCACGTATCTTACTCTACTACTTCATGCCTCACTGAAGAACCATAAAATGCTAGACAAGTTATCAAACGATATAGTTATCAAATGATGCAGTTGACTTTTTCCATGTTCGCGACTAGCATCTTAAGCTTCTTTTCATACTATTAAATGATTTCTTTGTCAATTTCCATCGCATTTTTTAAAGTGATGCTGTTCGATAGAGTATGCAACTGTCGGCTCCAATCTGGATGAGAAGTGCCATTGGTTTGGGAAACTTTGAGCGTCAACCGTTTGTGTTTTGAGACAACCACAAGTTTAAGAAAACTTACTCATTTTTTCAACCATGTTTGTCGGTGGTTAATATGTCCGCAATGGCTTACACTCAAACCCAGCAGTAAAAAAGGGACACTAAAGCACAATGTTTCGCTTTTATGTGCATGAAACGAATATAAGCGCATACCTCTTAATTTGGCAGTCAGTAAGGAAGACTAAATCATATAGAAATCACTGATAAATCGAGCAAAAAAAGGAAAAATGTCCAAAATAGCGACAAAACAATTGCTAAAATCTGGAATTGTTGAACAGAAATGGTAGGATTGTGTCATCATCAGTTGGCATATAAAATTCAAGAGAAATTATTAAACGCGCAAAATCTCTTAATTCTGCTGACTTGTCAATTAATACCGATCAGTTTCTCTTAATAAACAACGGGTTAGCAAATCAATAACTGGTAAATATTAGCAAAATAATTTTACGTTAAAAAATCTGTCAGCTGAGTTGGGTAAAGAAATGAAAGGTTAAACTTCGCTTGTTTTAATATTCAGTTTCGCGAAAAATTAACTAGCTAGACCAGTGGTGGCGAACCTACGGCACGCGTGCCAGAGGTGGGACTCATAGCCCTCACTGTGGGCACGCGCACCGTCGCTTCAGTGCAGAGTTTGTTATCGGAAAGGTAGAGGGATACGAGGCCAGGTTGATCCAAGATCGGGACAACCGCCTGAAAAGACACTGCTAAGGCGCGGAGGACCATGGTTACTCTCCCTGCTCTATACTCAGCATGTAACGTCAGAGGTGATATCCTTTGGTAACATTACCGCTAGTTATAAAATAATTTTTTGTAGCACTGTTTTGGTTTTGGACGCGAGATTATGATGGACCTTCTTTGAACGAAGAGTATAGCCAGAACACTAGCAAGCAACAATATACCAAACGTTTCACTTTATTCTTAAAAGCATTTTCAATGTTAAAACCTACTTCCTTGTACATCAAGCTAAACAAGTGGTTCTTAATCGGGGGGAGTGCCTCCCCAGGGGTCTCAAATTTCCAGGGGTGAGCGAGCCCTTACGCGCTCTGCAACATGCAAATTTTATCAATAAATTTGCTCATAATTACACTTGTTTTCACAACTAATTCAAAGTCATGGGACTTGAAACAAAGGAAAATCACTTAAGGGAGGCGTGGCAGAGAAAAGGTTAAGAACCACTGAAGTAAACTGTGGACGAGGCAAGCAAGGACGATATTTTCATATTATTACATCACGATAACCGATTACACAAAATGAAGTTTGCGAACAGTAACATTGGAGAGAATAGCAACTTTGGAGTTTTTTTTCTTCTGATGAATGAAACTGTACAGTAGACAGGTAAGAATTTATCGCTTTGTATCTTCTGATTAAACGAAACTATTTTTAAACTTAGGTGATTATTACGAGTACAGTCTCCAGTTTGCTACAGTACAGACTGTCCAGCGTGTACACAGTGAGCACAATTTTACCGGATCAGGACTTTTCGGTCTGAGCCGTTTCGATCACGGGACGTTTCGGTCTGGGGACATTTCGGTCACGACATTTCTGCACATAAATAACTGATTACATTTGTTTGTTGAAATGATTATATAGGCAACAACAACAACAGCATCAAAAATCTTTTTAATAATGTCAGACGAATTAAGCTGAAATCCTTTTCAAACACTACTCAAGTTAAATCAAAACTAATAGCACTCAGTTCACAAAAACAATTACGAATTGCCTGCCAGGCCCTGACAAATTTTCGAACAATTTTACACAGCCAAGCCTCTGTAAGCATCTTAATGACAAAGAAAAATATTTTCATCACAGAGCTGAATCTGCTCTGCAGCGTAACAATTACGAATGGCGCGAAAATTTGTACTCCCTTCGTTGTATGTGGTTTTCAGGTAATTACAAAAATGTTACGGGTCTTTGTTTATGAACTTCAAGCGCTGTAAACCTCTCAACAAGTGCCAAAGCTTGTAGTAAATGATTGTAAAATGAGTGGCACAAGAAATAAAGAACATAATTCATTTTGAAATACCATTTCAAGATCATGAACAATACAAAGTGGGCCGCACCAAACAACGCGACGGTCGCAGGTTCGACATGTCTGCTCTAGTGAATAATGACGCTAGTTTATATTTAACGATAAGCGTATGTTGGGTTTGATAGGGTTAATTATAGAAACTTAATCTTCAAAACAACAAAAAATCACCATTCAAGACAAACAATTCTATTTAACCCCTTCTTTTTCCTAGGCCCGCAGTGCTCTCCCAATTTTTTAATTCCACAATCGCCACTGGACCTTTCCTTATTCCACGTGCATGTGGCTGCCTAGTAATGGACGGTAAAATTTTCAGCTGATAGCTGCTGAACAGTAAATTGGTGTAAAATCAGTTATTCATTCTACACGAAAATCTTGCATGTTGTTTAAAGAGTGATTTTTAACTGTCCTAACAAATTTTTTGATGAATTTAACATTATTCAGAAACTTTTTTTTCAACCTATTTGAGCTAGTTTATAAATCTAAACACTGTTTTTTTTTTAATTTTGTTCCTTACGTTTTTTCAGTTACAGGTCTATGCAAGAAAATGCTGGAGACTTTGTTCACAGAATGAAGGATGACTGCTTGCCTCACTTTTCTTTGAAAGCACCGTGCTATTTGAAGAGCACGTCGCCCCTGGGGAATTACGTGGACCTTGTTAATCAAAGGCAGATAATTGCTGCCGTTGAAGGACGACAATCACAAATACCATCTGATTTGATTTCTCAAGCTAGTGAAATCATGTAAGCATGTTGCTTTTCACCATAAAGCGTCAGAAACATTTCGTATGTGTTTCTGAAAATATCGCGCTTGTCAACATCCAGTCCCATTTTTGAGTGAAATTTTTTCAAGAAATGTCTAGTGTTCGCTGTTTGCTCTTGCTAGAAATACTTAAATAACGAGATCGCCTTTTTTGAAAAAGAGCTTGAGATAAAAATCTAGTAAAAAAGGGATAAAATTGTATTATGTTTAATTGATGTAGTGAAAAGGGTATTGTCCGAAAGAAACTTAGGATATCTGAGATCAGATCTACTTGACCTTGTAAAATAAAAATGGACGTTTGGATACTTGCATTGCAAGAAGCAGACACAACGTTTTTTTTAACCAACCAAAAGTTTTTTAAAACTTCTCATACACTGCAACATATATTTTTGCAGAATTGTCTGCTGAAACTAACAATTTATAAAAAAAAACAAGCGAAAACTTTAATCGAATGGTGTCCATATAATTCTTCGAGATGCTATCTTTCTTTAACAAACATAAGGTTCTTTGAACCTAAATGTTCTCTAGCTTTTCCTCAAGCCGTATTAATGGTCTTTCTCTCTGGTCGTTTGCATTTTTTCTGTTCTTATTTGAGGCTAAACGACAGTCAACAGTTCGGTTTAGTTGGTCAGTAGAAAAAATGTTTGTCTAAGCAAGATATTGAAGTGCCATTCAAGATTGCATTCATTCATAAAAACTGCATTTATCTCAAGCTGAACTTAGATTCCGGGCTAATAACCTTTAGATTTTTAGGAACAATCAGAAAATTGACTTGGGTTACAAAATTTTTCAAGTAAAACATTTACAAAAATTTGCTTTATCGTACTTTGTATCTTTTCAATCCTTTCAGAGTCTGGTGTTCAGCTTTCATTCTGACGCTGCCATAAAAATTTTGTGTCTTTGTTTTGAAAGACATTTGATTATTAGTTGAAACGTGGTTGAACAAGTTTTATGTGTTCCAATTCGGATAACAACTGGTTTAAAAATGCCCAGCTGTTTATAATAGAACGATAATATGCAAGAGATAATAAGTGGATGTTTATAGCAAAATCCTATTCAAAACAACGGAAATTAATGGACTCAGCTACGTATAAATCAAACAAAGTAAAAATGCGCATTGCATGACGCAGACGATGGAAACATCGGTTATCGCAACGTCAATTATGGCTTCATTCAATTCATTGCTTTTTTGCTATGCCTTATTATAAACAGGCAATATTTTTATATAAATTTTCACCCAACCATCGGTTTTCAAATAAAACTAATTTGTTATGTTTTTTTCAGTGGCGCGTTGAGGGTAAACATAGATGAATATATTTTACGCAACGTTTGGTTGTTAGACGCGAGGAAGGTCTTCCTTCTAAAGCTGTGCTAGAAGCTGAAACTGCTGCAACCTCTCCGTTGGCGTTGCGTTGAATGTGCGATTCACCACGAACGGGATGTTCGCGAAGAATACACCCATATATATGCGGCATAAACAAACAATCAGAGAGTGATCATGGCACGTGAACTCTACTGTTGTTTGCTGCCACAGTGTGAAGCTTTGCGCACATGCCACTCGGGCTTTCCGATCGCAACTAAATGGTGCTGTGACCA
>Ga0210059_1008211_pt1 | contig 16520 bp, 8 predicted proteins | sample Ectturendosymbi2_FD_188042 | JGI IMG/M metagenome (GOLD analysis project Ga0210059, IMG submission 188042) | Ecteinascidia turbinata endosymbiont from Florida, USA - Sample 2 (SPAdes) (version 2) | ecosystem: Host-associated > Tunicates > Ascidians > Unclassified | place: Key West, Florida...
AAAAGATACTTAGCTTGTCGAACATTCTGAAAATGTCAATCGTACAGCAATGAGAGCTGTTTATCCAAACGTACATACACTTATAAAATCGAAGCTGACAATCAACTGCACAACTGCGTCTGTGGAGTGCGCTGTCGATGTTATAAATATACTTGCAAAATCACTGCGGAGAAGAACGATTGAAATGCAATTGCTCTGATTACTTTGCATCGCAATGTTAAAGTGAATTACTCGAAATCAATATAGGACTTCTTGCGCAGCAAACAACATCGTCAACTGCTTAATTCTAAAAAGGCTATTTTCGAAATACGACGCTTGACTGATATTTTGTTCAGATAACGCGGACACAATTTTTGAGGCTAGCTGTCGCGCCTTTCAATATGACAAGTTGCTTATAAAAATATAGTTTCAGTGCAAACGATTCCACGTTACTTGGCGTGACGCTGAGGAAAGCCTAAACTTACTTAATTTTGTCATAACCTCGGTGTAAACTGTTAACAGAAGATAAAATTAGCCCGAAACTGGAAAACGAAACGATTGTGCTTGGAGACTGTTGTCCTCTTGCCATGGAGACTGTTGTCCTCTTGTCATGAAACGAAATATTACAAAACAGCTCCTGCGTATGCGTGGCAGTGTATGAAATTCTGACAGCATTAGAGTCGGCACTACCAGAGAAAGAAATTCAGAAATACGTGCGTTCGACGCAACATCAATTTCGAATGTTCAAAAACGTGGATTGTTTATGTCATTGCGCAGGCGTCATTTGGACAAAGCAGGGAGGTTGTTGTTTCGTAATACAGTAGTACTATGCAACGTTAGAAGGGAAATGTAGGCCGTTGCCTCTTCCAAAACACCCGCATTTGAGACCTGCAGTGACAGCGTTTAATATTTTTAATAGACCCCCTAGATGCGCCCCTGATTGCATTGGAAATAATGTCAACCTACGAGTTCTATCTTTAACTTGCTCAAACAAGCTGATAAGCTAAACTGACTACGTCTGGCCCAAAATAGATTCAATAGGCTCAGAACTAGACCTAATTCAGCCCAGACTGAAAAACATGTGAGATCGATTCCAAATTTATTAAAGTTTCGATACTAAAAGCCAAGTTCTTATATTTTCCATATCAACTAGTTAAAGAAAATATTTTGGTAAGTTTAATACAGCGATTTGATTTAACGTATTTCATCTAATCAGCACAAACAAACGTTCAATCCACTAAGGAATCGTAGATTTTGATCATAAGTTTCTTACATCAATTGCGCATAAATTAACAGTTTATTTTTTGTGTTTTTTGGATATAGAGAAATTTCTTAATGCAACAGATGTTTCTTCGTTTTAATTCAGAGAACTTATAATCACTAAAAGTTGGCAACTTATCCCAATAATTGAAATAAGACAAGAAAACAGATGGGTATCACTGATGAGGGGAGTTGCAAGGAACTACCTTTATTAAAAACCATCAAATACGACAACACGTCAGTTTTCTGATCAGGCAAATACTGACTGGAAACGATACATAATACTGCTTGAATTACAATGACCGTGTTTGGATTAAAATGCAACTATGACAAAGCAGGTAATCTTCAATGCGGAATAGTGAGATTCATACTTCTTTGTAGCCTGCTAAATTTCCATTCTTAGAAAAAGTTTGCACAATTTCATAACCTTGCAACTGGCAGCAGTACAAGCTTTAATTTTCTTTAATTGCACTCAAGGTGTCTGCCTTCAAAGGTACATTCTTCAATGCTATAGACCCTTTGTAGTGGTTCCAAGTCACTGATGACAACCTGAGGCAGTAAACCAATAAAATAGCTGATGCTCGCGCGTCAACAGCGGGCATCACAGCAATGTCAACCTGATAGCAAGCTTTTCTCATTACGCATACTGTCCCTGCAAAGAACCAACTGAAATTTACCTGCCTATATCTTAAGTATCCCGCGCAAAGTTCTCCATGTTTGTCGTATTGCGTGATTCATGTCAGATGATCTTAACTGCACCAGTGCCATGTTGAAAAGATTTATGAGGTGAACTTGTTAAAAAGGTTCATCAGCCAAATGTCTTTACGTTGCCATTTCGTAAGAAATAAAGCAATTTTTATGTTTTTAACTTTTTTCTTTGTGAATAGTTCTTGTGCGTATGTTTCGTCGTGTCGCAATGAATAGAAAAATCTATGCTGATGAAGCTTCACACGTTGGTACCAGTCAAACTGGAGAGAGTTGATGTCGGTTTACCGACTGCTAGTGGTTTGTATATGCGGTAGGCTCAAAATTTAAAGTTAAAGCAAAACTCCAAAAACCTCAATCTGAAAAAATTAGCAAGCCTGTGTGTGTCGCGCAGTTACTGTGGCACTTGTTCAAATGTCATGTTGAATTTCTAAACACAAGGGATAAAAGTATCGTTCTTGGAATTAAGAACTAGTTTTTTAGTTTCACTTCACATGTAAACGCTTGATTTTTCTGATTTGTGGTTTACTAAAATAGACTTTAAAGCTGTATAAAGATATTTTCAATCTCGTATTTCTGATTTCTAACTCTTTTGTGATCATCAGACGCCTTGACGTCTCTTGGATCAAGTGCATTTTATTTAGCAATTTATTTAATACGCCAGACAATGCCAAACTTTGTACAAAACATTTTCAAAACACAGCTCTATTATTGCTAAACCGGCTATTACTCTGCCCTTACTGTAAGTCTTTAAGGCTCTGATCAGCAAACTTACATCGCTACACCCTCATCACACGGCACGCAGTGTCTGACGTAGTTCCATCCTGTCCTTCCTGTACGTTTGATCACTATTGCACACAAGAGTGGCTTACTTTCCTTGTTAAAGCGCAAATCAGCGGACATTCTTCTCTTAACAGCTCAATGTCTCATTAAAGGTAATGTAATATTTCCATTTTCGTGACCTGAGAAAATGGTTAGACTCAAAGAATTGAATATTCATCCTGGGAAAGGATTTATCCTGGCCAGTCAGCCAACGTTAAAGGAAATACTGACGAAACTGCGACTACGTAGGAATCGGGTGTATATGCATTGTGTTGGTTTTACTCAGGGAAACCGCAGGCTACCCGTCGTAGCACGAACAGTGATTCCAACTGAACAAAGATGACAAAAGAAAAGTTGTAGGCAGTTTTGGAATGATCATTTAAATGCGTTTGGTCCTGTTTTCCAGAACAAAATTATAGTTTTCATTTTTGCACATAATTTGGAGATACTTGAAAAATCCTCCATATTCATTGAAAACTGATATTTTCAACGACATACGGGCGTATCTATTTGCTCACAGTGTAAGTGCAAAACAAAAGGCCCAATCTAAGACACTTATTTCGCAGAAAAACATTTCAGGCAACAATGATGATATCAAATGAAACCCGTTTCAGGAAAACATACTTTTTCAGAAATATTCTTTCAAACTTACTCGTGCTTGCCATGATTTAACAGCTGACCTCAAGATTTGTTAGTAATGAAAGGATGTAAACATCGGCAAAATTATGGCAGTTATTGTTGGGCTTTTATATGATCATCACTATTCAGAGACACTCAAAGTATAGTTGATGCATGAGCAACAGATTACGTTTCCCATAGTTGTTTTGCTAAGTTTCCTGTTTCATAAAAAGTTGTGAGGTCAAGTTGAGAAGTGCAACTGCCACGAGAGGGAAAAGTGACACCTCACGCAGAGAATGGTTTGTGACTTGGCTGCATAATGAACTGATTTCTAAGAAGAATAATAAGCTGATTGCTTGCAGCAATGCAATCCAGCATCTTCATTTAAAACTTCTTTAGAGTCCTTAAAACTCGACAGAGTCACTGAGAATTAATGTTTTTTTTCTCACAGAACGATATGCTTCGGTTTTGACAAATAACTGTTGAAATGGAACAGTCTGAAGGCCACTTGGATCTGTTGCGTTCAATCTCTAAATGAAAGGTTTTTGTGGAAACCTAATAATTTTAGTTGTTATAGTCATTGTCAAGCAGGTTTTATTAAGACCGTTGTTTGGTTTTAAAAATATTGTTGACTCACAAACGCAGCACTTTAGCCATGGGCGTTGGAAGGGGGGGCAAAGGGGCCGTGCCCCTCTTGCATTTTGAAAATTTCAGCAAAAAGTTGTTTTCTTAGTTTCGAGTGGGAAAAAAATTGTACAACTTTTGTCCCCGCTAGAAAAATTTTGGAAAAATCCCCTAGTGACCCTCGCCTGGAAACATCCTTCCGACGCCCATGACTTTAGCACTTTCCACATAGTAGAAGAAACGAGACTTGGCACAGCAAAACGCTTACACAATGATTTCTGACTGCATAGAGATAACAGTTAAGTTCGACACCTGAAATCGTTGAAAAAGCAAAACACGATAAAAATCAGGTCTTTTGTGCGAATGGCCGGGTTTTTGACACTTCTAACATTCATTTCCATTTTTTTCAAGATAGCTATTAACCACGTTGCCACATATTTCTCAAAGTTTGGTGTATGCAATTTTCACCACATATCAATGTAATTTTCCAAGCAGACCTACGTTTAGCTGTAGCCAAACACAAGACTTGCATTTGCTGCTGACGCGACGTAAACTACGTCGAAGTTGATATGTCTTCAGATACTAAGAAACAACTTTTCGTCTTTTTGAAGGTATCTATCAAGGAGCTAAGGTGAGACGTCTCGCTCTAAGAAAACCCTGCGGTGATGTAAGAACATCATGGACAACTACTGTAAGTATCGGTGATGCTGCCGGTAACAAAACATCATGAAATTAAAAACATGTCATCTGCAAATATCCACATTTTTTGCTTTGGCACACCTTGAAACTTCACGTGCCTGATTAATGGTGTGATGCGAAATTTAGTGTTGAAATAAAATTGGTAACTTTTTAAAACACCAAGTTAATATACTATGATACCAGTTAATTACTTGGTGTCAGTTGAAGTCCTTGACTACAGAAAGTGGAGTTGTTATCACTGACAAGCTGAACTTATATTTTCGTTTGAAGTCTTAGACCTTTAGCGTTGCTTTTCACTGGTTCACCCACAACAGAACTTATTAAATATCAGGGAAATACCAAGGCAATAAATATGTTATCAGAGGCATTTTATTACAACTTCCTTTCTTACGCAAATAAAGACGGAGGTGTAAAAAAGTGCAGGGTCAATGACGGACTATCTTAGGACAAGCTGGGTATATGAAATAGGAAAAAATATATAAAATACAGATACATTCGCCTGGGCACCGCAAGTTACAGACTTCCTGCTCTGATTAGTCATTTAGTAACAAACTATATGCTGCTAGCTTGTGGCGAGGTGACAATATCAAGAAATCGTGGAGCCTTTAAATATCTCACAATTCCTATTCAGAGCTGTACCCAGGGGCTGCAATAATTTAACGATCTTTATTAGTAACGTCAATTCTGGAAGAATATAGGGTCTTTTTGTATTATAGCAAATCGGTCAACATTTTAAAGGACTTTTGAAAGAGTTTTTTACGTTTTTCGGAGTTGTCAATTCATATTTGTATTTAGACAAAATCAAGTTGAGTTTGTCAAAAAAAGCTCCGTGTCCAGGGATCATTCATTCTTTCTGACAATGAAAACAGTTTTTTTGGAAGCGTCCAACATCATTTTGTTTAAGTCAGTGGTTCCTACATTTTTGTGTATGATCATATTCTGCAAAACGGCAGAGTCTTACTCTGTTTCCAACTGCAGACATATTTGCACAACTTTTCTTCATTTTGGTATGACACTTGTAAAACTGCTTTCCGTCGCTTTGCACCAAGCATAAATGTCTAAGACGTTTTTTGAGATACCAATCTTTAAACAAATGTGGCCTACGAAAGGAAATACAAAGTTAATGACGTCGAAAGGTTAGTCGACATCATCTCTTAACACACTTCTGCAGACTACCACAGAATTTTCAAGATATTTTGTAGACGCCTCGTTTGTGTGATGGCCTAAAGCAGTGGTTCTCAAAGTGGTCGATACCGACCCCCAGGGGTCAATTGGACCATCCAAGGGGTCGATAAATAGTCATAGGGTCGAATGGGGGTCACTGAATGGCCAAGGGGGGTCAATGAGGGCAACCATTTTTTGGACCTAAAGACTAAAAATTGTGACTTTACAATTCAAAACTTTTGACTTAATTTTGTCCAATAGATTTTCGGCGTTTGCAACTGCAAAATAATTCAGCCTTAGGTGTTGCGGTTAACCCAGAAGCATATTTAACTTTGGGGGTGATATACAGATAAGTACATTAATAACTAAAGTAGTGGCAAACCTGAGAAGATCATAAAGTTGAAACACTATATGCAGAATGGATTGAGCATTTACCAAACCAAGCACTGTTAGACCACATTTCTTGCCTTAACACGCCTATCCTACATAACATTCAATTGTCAAGTAGCGGGCAAAAAAACCTGTTACGTCTTACGTCAGAAATCGAAACAAACCCATGATTATTACAGAACTGCAACCAAACTTGCAAAAGCATATCAATATCTGTTGCTGTAGTTTCAATAAAATTTCGATAAAGAGAAAAAAACTACGTTGCAAGAAAGTAGTTCTCCTGTGTTTCAGGTTGGGTACACGACAAACGACTAGCAAGCTTGTGCTACGAATGGCTACGACCCAGCGACACGTGCGAGGACTGTCTCACATCGTTATCAAGACTCTTCGCAGAGCGTCAGTGTTGAGTTCTGACAGGAGGGGCTTCATGGTTTCCATCTGCGTTGAGATCTCCTGAACGTGCCTTGGTGGCTGGAAGGACGTGCTATTTGTTGCTTCGCTTGCTTCTTGTTGTCGTGGTTACTCATTGATTTGGCTTTTGTTGTTGAAATTTGTATGGGTTTAACGCAGTCTTGCTATGTAACAGAAGGTTTTGGGATGGTTTTACTTCCGCTACTTCGGCCTCTTTATGGCCCGTGACCAGTCGCGACCATCCGTAGACCCACCGCGTGGCTGTGTCAATGAATTCCTGCAAGCACGTTAGCCTACACCACTTACGCATCCTGTGTAACCTACTGAACTGTTATTTTGTTTCTTACATCACTGTACACTTGGTAGTTTGTTTTGGTTAGTTGTTCCTACTGTGACCTTTTCCTTTCCAATGTAAAGTGGACAGCTAGGGTTGCAAATTTTTAATTAGATTTTCTTAATTGGTATCTTTGCTGTTTGTGGGTTTTATTTTATTTTATTCTATTTATACTTCATGCACTTCGCAGAGCTGATGATGCCTACATCGTAGGCAAAATATATACTCTGTAAGATCTTAAAGTGTCTGATTCTTTGCTGAGAAAGGATCTCTTTCCATAGACAGTGTTGCAAGAAAAGTTTGACCCAACGATAAATTTTGACCTAATAATAAATTTTGAGTTTTTTGACCTAATAACTTGGTATTCCCTCATGGTATGAGCATGAAATTGGGTTTGTGGACGTCTCATAAGCTTTAGAAAAGGCAAAAAATTTTGATTTTATCGACTATTGGTTGCCCTAGTGATGACATTATGAAACTGTTCTGTTTGTTACGTCACAAACAATATTGTAGTGCATGTGTCGCAGTTCGGCAGTTGTTAGACTGGTAGTATAGCAGTAGGCTACGCAGTAGGGCGGAGAACAATTCCTTGTATTAGTAACTGTTGGGCTAGGCCACGGGGTCTACAGAAAATTGTACACCTTAATTGGGAGTAAACATGCAGAAAAGTTTTAGAACCACTGGCCAAAAGTAATTCCTTCGCGCACGAAAAAATCATCGTCGCCAAAGAGAGAGCTCCACGGTTTTCGTTTGCACATTTTAAACCACTTGTTCAGCTTTGGCACAAAGATTCATTTTCCGAAATTTGTAATATGTTTTTGTATATAAGATGTGTAATGATTAAACACCACCGTCACAGTTGATTGATTTAGATCGGTAGTTAACAACAAGGATATATGCATGAATCATTGTTGCAATCCCTATCAGGCCCCGCGGCTTTGACTGCTCTTGCTTTTGTCTGCGCACCGCAGAGTTCTGGTTTTAACCCGTGCTGCACCAAACATTTCCGGTTTTAGCTATTTGCATCAGCACAACCCAGCATATCCGACGATCGTCAGTTCCGCCATGCTACTATGTGACGTCGCTGACCGATGTGTATGCCGTATAGGGTTGAACGTGACTTCCTTACGAAAACACCAGTGCCGCGTTTGCGAACGTTGTGTAAGAAGTTTACTGCAGATATGCGTGAGTATAACGTTGTGCATAAAACTGAAACGAAAGTCTCGATAACACGACGATTCTGGCATATGTTCGTGCAAAGGACTGTTGCACGCAGCAAAAATGTTCGGACTAGAATAACCAGGTTAAGCGTTAACATGACGGCCATTTGAATGTTTCTTGCGTTTCGCATTAGAACCTGCAGAATGAATTACAGAAATTAAAGAATGAATCACAGTGAACTTTTTCTTCAAACTCCATAACGTTTTTCTGAGGTGTGTGCTTGGTACATTTAAACTCATGCTATCTTTCCAGTTAAAGGCCACCATACCTTTTAAAGCTTATACCCTAGCTGATATGCTTGTGCGGTAAAAAGTACATAGTTCTGATCCCGCCCAAATGAATATCCGTTAAAGAAACGCAAGATGTACCCTGAACTGACACGTACGTGCTCAAGCCCACCAGGCAACACGTTGAGCATCTTAGGAACTGGAACGAACCAGAAGTTTCTCAGCCTCACTAGTGATTAAAAATGCTTGGACGATTTAGAATTGTGTTTGATGCAAAAATATCGATTGTCAAACGCCGATACGGCATCCATTTCACAGGGTTTGTTTAGCGTTTGAATCAGCCCCTCTGGTTAGATGTCTGCCAGTCTGCCTTACAACTTCGATTGACATGCCTGCAGGGTTGTCAACCTATTTTCACCAAAAAATCCAGACCTAGTCACAAAAAAAACAAAAAAGCCACTTAGGAGTCATTAAACATACACATATCAACATGCATAACCAAGAATAGGAGAGATATTTCAACTCGGCAGAGTCATCGATGTATCGCAATTCCAAATCTACGGAAGCATTTTATTCTCCGTGATTGCATTTCCATACATTTGTTAACAGTAAAATATTTGCAACATTTTGTTCAAAACCGAGATTTGTTTTTATACGTAGTAATGCATCTAGCATCCTAAGCTCTATTCGAGTCCCTAACTTTGTTCTGTTTAGGTTACACTCGAGAAAATTTGTTCTTCCAGTGGATTTGAAACTAGCATTGTTAAGCAAGACAGTGCGTACACTGCAGCCTTATCAAAACAGCTTTCTCCTGTATTTTCTACTTTCTCACATACTGATCCAAATTTTGCTGCATCCAGAGGTATACTACCTGAAAATACGTCGTTTGCCCAACCAACAAAACACACAGTTGGTTTTTCTATATTGTTCTTCTACCTCATGCGTACGTCTTCCTTTAAGAAAGCCGACAGGGAGTTGTGAAAATGGAAGTCGAGCAGGCTGTGAAAGCACTTTGTTAGGATGCAGAGCACTCAAACCTACGCACACTTTTATGTCCCCTTGAAGCCTTTTTTGACTTTCTAAAGACATTTAATCAACATTACTCCGCATATTGTCTTCAATATCTGCACACTACCTTCATCAGCTTCCCTGTTTCGAATTTTGGATAGAAATGAGCATAGGCGTACGAGAAGGCAATATACTGGGAGGGCGGAAAAAATTCGCCCTGAAAATAACAATTTGCCCTAAAACTAACTTTTTTAGTTTAATTCTAATGATGCCTGAAACCTCTTGCGAATCTGTTCTATACAGTTGACTTCGTTTAAAACGGCTTCGTCTGTAACGTCAATTGGCCGATAACGTTACATTTTGTTCAGTCCCGATGGCATCTTGTATATGCATTTCAATTCGCTTGTAACGTCAATTCGCCAAGAACGTTCTTTATGCAATCCCCTAGAAGTGCCGCTACAGGCAAATTCTGTATTTACCTTGCTTGTTAACGCAAGGGGGCGAAGTTCCTTGCATGTTGTATTCTCCCGGACAAGACACTTTACGGTAATTGCATTTACTGATGCAAATATGTACGCGACTTCAATGGCGCAACGCAGAAGTTGAAAGCGACAGTTCCGGATGGAAAGGTCTGACTCCCTGGCACCTGCCTGTTGCCTGTGTTATCGTTGCTGTGCGCTTGAGCAAGGCACTTAGAGACGCGCACGACGCACTCAAAGGGAACAAGCAATCTGCACGTCCGTGCTGCCCGTTTCTACCAAAGATTGCACCTCGAGAAATGAAACACGCACTCAAGATGCATGTGCCAGCAGTGGTGATTCTAAGGGGGGACCTGGGTGGGCCATGCCCCCCTCCAAATTTTTGCTTGGCCCCCCGTTTGGCCCCAGTTTTTTTTTAATTTCCCGTTTAAGTTCGTTTGGGTGACATATATAGGTTTGCCGAATGCGTTGTGTAAAAATACCGGCCTTTTTGTCAACAGCGCCAGATCTAAGCTGTGTGGTAATTCGTAAGCGGCACAGGGAAAACAGAGACAATCAGTATTGTTAAGCACAGTTAATAATATGCCCGTGTTTTGGCTGATTCGTTACATTTCGGTGTTTGTGTGACGTTTCAATCGCCCTAAGGATTGCGTCAACAGCAGCAAATAAACTTCGCTGAAGAAACTGTCCTGACAAGATTCGCTACAAGAGTCAATTATGATTTGAGAATTTCTGCGTCAATTCTTTTTGAAGTTAAGGCAAATTATTTATTTTCACAATACCGGCTTCAGACACTGATTTTGAAAATACTGGTCTTGAACGGCCTCTGCTAAATTACAGTAACAGTAAAATACCGGCAAGGCCGTCGAAACACCGGCCATCTGACAACCCTAGAGATATGCAGTAGATAACTTTCGGCCAGCAATACCTTAAACGATAATTTAAAAACCCTCTAACCTGCATTCAATATTTCCCAAATGCATGATAAGCTGTGTTGTTGTTTTTGACGGTCGGGTAACTACAGTTGTTTATGACGACACACACCAGGGGTTGCTCGGATCCTGCGTGAAATTTAGTCAGACAGTGGTCGTAGTGCTGAAAAATCCATTTCGAAACCAAGAAACAGTCACAGAAGTGGGAAGATTGATCTTTCGTGCATTTCAGTGTGAGATGGAGCTGGATTAGATTCAGGGCTACCTTACCGCCCTTATTTCTAAGATTTGTCCTTATTTTGCAGTACTACGTCTTAGAAACTATTACTGTCCTTACTCCTTATTTCTAAGATTTGTCCTTATTTTGCAGTACTACGTCTTAGAAACTATTACTGTCCTTACTCCTTATTTCTAAGAAATGTCCTTATTTGTGACTTGTGTCCTTATTTTCTGTAGCATAACAAATTTAAATACACGCAATATCTGGTAGATATACAGACCATTTCCATCTCATCGTGAACATTTTGTAATCAAACTTTTGTAATGTCACAAAAGCACAATTTTGCAGCACAGAGACGTAACCCACTATCAGGCATTGTTAGCACTGTAAGCTGTCTACTCTGGTTAGCATTCTTAGGAAAGCTGGTTTTGTAGCGAAGGTTTAGCATTTAATTGATTCAAGAAATAAGCAAGCGAAATAAATGTTTTCCGTGACAATTGCAAAAAGGATGTCGAGAATAATACATTGCTGAAGCAAATGGTTCCTGGTGATAAATAGGCAAACATATGATCTGACGTTAGTCGTGCAAACAAAAACAATTGTTTTCTTATCAGGTAATGAAATCAAATTTTCCTCAGCCGTCCTTATTTTTGGTTCTACATCGATGCTAGCCCTGATTATATTACTGTCAGTAGATTTTTGCTTATCCCAGTAACAAAAGGTTTGTGAAAGCCTTAGGAATTGGTTACAGGTTTTATCTCAATTTATCCTGGCTGTGGTATTGCATTCGGCTGCCTTGTGTATACGACTACGAAACATCTTACGATAAGTGGTTCGTGACTACAGTTTTAACTCCACCACATGTCCTGCAACCTCATAGAATGTTGTACGGACTTTCTGTAATGATTCAGAATCAATTCTTTCGTGTATTTCAGCTCTTTGCCCCGGAGGTCAAACATTTCCATCAGAAACACACTTGAAAGATTCACAAATCATATTCAATTAGTGAAAATGATTTGAAACGTGAAGTAACTTTGGCAAATAATTTGCTTCGGAAAGAGTCGAAGCTGCGTATATCGCTCGAATAATTTTTGTCATTTATAGCCACTTACAGCAAAAGCTGCGTTTGATTGTTACTGGTAGCTGTAACTCTTCCCATCACCAGTGCTTCATGCGAGATAAATTTTCAAAAATAAAATTAGTGAAAACATTTTCCAGACATTCCATTACCAGTGAAAGATTGGGTAACACTGATATACATTAAATTGAAAGGTACCAGCTGAAAAACAGATTTAGATAATTTCGTTGATGAATTTGACAGTCAACATGATAATCGAAGGATTACGTTGAGGTGATGATATAAAATTTGAACGTAGCCTGTGCAGGGATCTGTGTGAGAAGTATGTTGCTCATTGTCTATTTGTCTGAATCTTTTTTGGTTTAGCTTAGAGGTAGTGCGTGTTTCGCTTATGACAAGACAGTCATAAACCAACGCAGGGTTGAAAAGTCAGCTTTTGAGGATCAGTCAGAGAAAAATTCCAGTGTGAATAATAAAGTGAACGCTACGAAACAACATGAGTAGCAAAAAGAACAGTGAACGACTTTGTTTGGAATATTCTGCAAAATAGATTTTACGCCTACTGTTACATCTTGCTATCACGTACACGCCGATGCACACCTATCTGCGGCGCTGCTATGCTATACTTAGGTGCAACTGGTGCCGAAACCTCGCTGCTGTTAACCAGTGATGCCAGGTTATTTGGAAAAAACAAGCAAGTAAATTTGAAAAACAAGCCAAAAATAGATAATTTAACTGAAAAACAAGCCCAACATGCGTTGGCAGGAAAATTCAGCAAAACGAAAAATCAACAAGAAAATTAAAATAAAAAGCAGGGAAGCAAATCTGAAAAAACAAGCCCAAAATGAGCAAATTTTCATAAAAACACGCTTGATATGCCTTTAGCAGGAAATTGAAACGGCAAAAGTGCCATAAAATTTGAAAAAAAAGCAATCCGCAAAACAGAAATCTGCAAAAAACAAGCCCAAAACAAGCAAATTTCAATTAGAACAAGCCCAGAAACAAGCAACCCGCAAGTCTTTAAAAAAACGCTACTCCACAAAATAACAAGCTCAAATTCGCGGGAAAAACGCAAGGTTGGTAACACTGCTGTTAACTGAATAATGCATTTAACAGTCCTCACACTATCCACGCTGCACACTCGTAATAGTAGTTGCATAACATTGTTGTGGTTACACCACAATCACAAAATGTCCATAAGCTTCCACAAAAACGGAATAGTCTGTGTTCACCAAACCGTTGGAAGATGGTTTATTTTTATGTGCTTTTCAATATGAATATTTTAATGAAACCAGTTGGCTATCAACAGCCTACTTGTCTCTATGTCAAGATGGAATGCGTGGTTGGAACCATTTCGATTTCATGTGAATTGTGTTTACTTTCTAAAGCTTTCATTCATGTGAGGCCGGTACAATTGTGGACGGAAAATGGTGTTTCGATTTACATCTACAGTGCTGTAGAAGTTGCATGGTTAGCACAGAATTTTCGACATAGCAGTACACGTGAGTGATTGCATCTACAGTGGCGTTTAGGTGTCTCTAGTGAATAATAATGCTAGTTCATATTTAATGATATTCACAAGCCTATGTTGGGTTTGATAGGGTTAATCACAGCAAATTAATCTTCAAAACAATGAAAAATCACCAGGAAAGATAGACATTTATGTTGCCCTCCCTACTTTTTCCTTGGCCCCTCAGTGCCCCCCACTTTTTTTATTCTAGAATCGCCACTGTGTGCCAGTGTGCCTATGCGTATTGTTTCTTATTCGTATACTGTGATTGTACCATGTACACTACTGTACGATGTTCCTATAAATGTAGCCTATAAAACACTTTCCAAGTACTTTATACAAGTGTTGTCATTTGTAACACCGGTTCATATTACACAAACCGCCACCAGGGTTGGTCCAAATTACACACTGCATTCACGAAACTAACTTCAAAATTTTCCTACCTCAGCCAGTCAGCTAAAATTTGATGTTAAGATCAATGCTGCAACAAATGACAGAAGAGTTCTAAATAAACCACGAAAAAACTAGCATTAAAAAAACGAGGGCTTGGTCCAGATCAAAGTCATTATAACCAGTCACGATTTTGGTCCATATTACACACTACACTAGTCCAAATTACACAGATCACCCCCAAGTTAATATACACTGAACACACTGTACTGAAAATATTTTCATTGTTCAGGATTTTTGAGCAACTTGCGCTTGCCCTGAAAAACAGAGTTTCCCCTGAAAATTTTCACTGTATTGAATATATTTCTTACCATTCAGGATTTTTGAGCAACTCTGCGCTTACCCTGAAAAGCAGAGTTTGCCCGAAAATTTTTCACTGTATTGAATATACTTTTTACATTCAGGATTTTTTAGCAACTTGCACTTGTCCTGAAAAACAGAGAGTGACCTGAATTCACTGTATTGAACGTATATTTTTTACAGTGATGTGCGGTGAGGTTCGTGGCTGAGGAGGCACTCTCTCTTTCAAAGCCAAATTTGCCAGTATATGAATTGAATGGAATAGCATAAATTCACCACCCAACTGGCTGCTGGCAGAATGACTATTGCATATGCTTTCTATCCCATATCATAATTTGTTACACACATATCGGTACAGAAGCGATTCTTGATTTGAAAAAACCTAAAATATAGGAGAGCCACAATGAAGTGACTTGCTACCTACTTGTTTAACGGCTTTAATGAAAACTTGAAACAGTCTTAACTTATGCATACGTTTACAATGCATACAGTGATCCAGGGCCCCGGTATGGGGAAGTGCCGCCCCGGGGCGAGTCGAAAAGCGCCGCGCACCCAAGTTTCGGGTTAAAACAAAGTCAAGCCTTTCAGGACGGAATTATTTCATAACAATGCATCCAGGCTGGAGTTAATTTTGAAAATGTCAGTGAAGTGAAATTCAGGGACGCTTTGCTAACCGGGACGGGACACCGGCACAAACGTTTAAACCGGGACAGTCCCGGCCAAACCGGGACGTACGATAGGTCCAACCTTAACCAAAATCTAAAACCTGGGCATTGCCCCCCGCCCTTGTCGGGGCCCTGCAGTGATCCAATCGAGAAGCAGACCATCAGTATGGTCGGCAGCTGCAGAGAGCTTCAATGAAATATGCAAAGTAAAAGCACGACTGCGCGCAGTGCTGCAGATCACTAGCGCCCAACAACACGCACCAATTCGCTTCATCCTCCTTCACCTAAAATTAAATCGAACTGGAGGTTCAACGTACTGCCGAAGCAAGTACAAAACACGATCGATACGAAGCGCAAAAAGCGGCCGACTCACTACAAGGATACGATGTGGCCACAACAAGCAATCATAAGCAACACGGAGTACATTTGCACGACTACTTTCATCCGTAGGCGTATCTTAAGGGTCCTCCTCTTTTGTTGTAGAAGATGACCGCCTCACACGGACAGCATCACAGGGTGCTTCATTCGCCCCCAAACGCACTTCCACACTTGGAAGCTTGAATGAACCAACTATGTCAACACGTCTGCATACAGCGCTGCAAGTTAACGCCGCGCACTAGCTAGGGTTGCCAGATGGCCGGTATTTCACCGGCCTGGCCGGTATTTTACTGCTAGTTTAGCAGAGGCCGGTGAAAGGCCGGTATTTTGAAAATCAGTGCCCGAAGCCGATATTCTGCAAATAAATTATTTGCCGTAACTTCAAAAGGATCTAACGCAGACTTTCTCAAACCATATTGACTCTAGTAGTGAATCTTGTCAGGACAGTTCTTTCAGCGAAGTTTATTTGCTGCTGTTGACACAATCCTTGGTGCGATTGAAACGTCACACACACACACACCCAAGAAATGTAATGAGCCAGACAAAATGCGGGCAAATTGTTGTTTATTGTGGCTTAACAATACTGATTGTCTCTCTGTTTTCCCTGCGCCGTTTACGAAACACGACACGGCTTAGATCTGGCACTGTTGACAAATCAAAATGGCCGGTATTTTTACAAAACGGATCTGGCAACCAGGGGCGCAGCCAGGATTTTTCTAAGGGGGGTCTGAAGTTATGGAAGCAAAAGCCTTGAAAAGGAAAAATTGCTTGTGATAAGAATAGTCAAGCAAAGCACGTAATTTGTAGATAAACAATTGACTGTACTCACCACGAAAACTGGGGGTCCTTCCAACTAACCTGCCGTCTTGTTTCTTTGATATTCTTTTCTGACGACCGCAAAACTCGACAAACTTGATTGCATGTCTCAGCCGAGTTTTGTTTTGATCTATGATCTTTTTTCTACTGTCGGAAAGCATATTTCTCACGTCCACGTTTCCTTCATTTTTGCAAAGTTTAATAAACACATCAAACTTATCTGCGCAAAA